>FLOH01000183.1_pt1 | contig 171498 bp, 134 predicted proteins | sample 756751 | NCBI WGS metagenome assembly FLOH01 (sample SAMEA4026879, study PRJEB14308) | marine metagenome | biome: coastal water; material: water | depth 74 m | reverse complement strand
TACGCTTGCATTGAATGGTAGAATTAAACCCACTGTAAATGGATATAATTTGGGGCCACGATTCACTCTAAACATTTCTATGATTGAATAGTTGGCGTAAATATTTACAGGTCCCCAGCCAATACGAGCGGTTGCATCAAGGCGAAAAGGTTGCAAGTAAAAACTATCATAAACTTTAGGCTTTACTGTTCCATTACCATTCTCTGTATATACTTGCTTAGAGTGTGAGCCTATTCTTATGCCTCCAATTACGCCAGCCGAAATATGAAAACTATTCGAATTATGGCCAGAATTAGATTGATATTCAAACAAAATAGGTACCACTAAATAGTTAGCCGTGAGCTTGCTTTTATTATAACTCCGATTTGAACTTGTATCTTGATATCCAAAGATTGTACTACTATCAGAAACTAGTACTGTATTGTCCTGAAATCTGTAATTATACCATTGAAAACCCAATCCTGTAACAAATCCAAAATGTTCTCCTGCCAAGTTAAAACTCTGTTGAAAAAAGTTGATATTAAAATTCCTAGAGCTTTCATACTTTAACTCTAAAAACTCATAACCTTTAGGCATATCCAAGCTTCCTGATTGGGTTAAATATCCATTAACACCCAGCTCTAAGCCTGCCCAATTGCCTTTGAAAAAATTATCACCGGTTATTCTTCGCTTATTCACCTCAATATCATTGCCCTTATCAATAATGATAATTTCTGTATTACCACCACCCACATTCATGCGAATAGTATCTTCGCCCTCACTTACTTCTATGCCTTCATGATCATTGCCAATCCAAACAGATTCATTGGAATTTATTTTCTTATATTTCGGATTTTTCTTGTATTTCAATGAACTTGAGCCACTTAAGTCAGCTATAATTGTGCTATCGGTATTCAATTTTACATCGCTGGCTCCGCTAGCTTGTATGCTAGCAAAAATATTCGTTGTTGAAAATGCATCGAAATCACTTGCTCCACTGCTGTGCAAATAAATACTATCAACGATACCTGTAATTTTCGCATCAGAAGCTCCACTCAAATGGACCATCAATTGTTGGTATTCTAAATTCAAATCTGCATCCGAAGCTCCACTAAGTTGAAGATATAATGAGTTTCCAGTTAGTTTTTGCGTTGATTTAAGACCCCCAGCTCCATTCATAAATACTTCTTCAAAATTAGGAGCACCTATGATTAAATCCAACTGAGCATTTTTGAGCCCTTTTGTGTTGATTTTTAAGGTATTGTTGACTATTGAATAATCAAATTTCTCTGGATTAAAATCGTCATTCGTAATTAAAATATAACACGAATCAGATTGTGTAAGTTTTATATTGAGTTGATTACCCACTTGAATTTTTGTAAACGATTCTGTTTTATATAGATTCGATTGTTGTGCAAATAAGATTCCCGTCCAAGTTAGGAGAAGTATCAATGTAGCTATTTTTTTCATAGTTAATAAGGTTTGTAAATATTAATAATCAAGTATCCAACAAGCTTGTTTGTTATCACGATAATAAATTTGTTTTTATCATAGTGAGCATATGACGCAATTTCATTCAGGATGTTACACTAACTTTAAAATTTTATTTTCTCATTGATTTCTCCATCAACCAAAGTATTCGTTTTCCTGCGAAATATCAACTCATATTCCATATATTTTTGCTCTTTTTTTTGTTAAAAATGCTAATAAAATCAAATGGATTTGTTACTTTCGCAGCCTTTAATTGCTGTCATAAATGAGTAATAATTTAAAAGTCAGCAACATTTTTTAATTTCAATATTTAACAGAAACATAAAAACTAATATATTTATTATCAACTGTATAACCTCATTAGAACAGTTTAGCTAATAACTAAAAATTAAACTTACAGCTATGAATAATGCAATTTTCACTTTTCCTCATCCTCAAAATGAGCCGATAAAAAGTTATGCTCCTGGATCAGCCGAGCGCAACGAGTTAAAATCTAAACTCGAAGAATTTAAGTCTAAACAAATTGACATTCCTTTGATTATTGGAGGAAAAGAAATTAGAACTGGTGATACTGGAACAGTAGTTATGCCAACAGATCATGGTCATGTCTTGGCAACTTATCATAAAGCAAGTGCTGAACATGTACAAATGGCAATTGATGCCGCTTTGGAAGCTCGTAAATCATGGAGTGAAATGCCTTGGGTAGAGCGCGCTTCTATTACTTTGAAAGCCGCAGAATTATTAGCTACTAAATATCGTGCTGATATTAATGCCGCTACTATGCTTGGCCAAGGTAAAAGCCCATTTCAGGCAGAAATTGATTCTGCTTGCGAAACCATTGATTTTTTGCGCTTTAACGCAGCTTATGCCTCTCAAATTTATGCTCAGCAGCCTAACAGCTCTCCTGGTGTAATCAATAGAATGGAATATCGACCTTTAGAAGGTTTTGTATTTGCATTAAGCCCATTTAATTTTACTGCAATTGCTTCAAATCTAAACATGTCTCCTGTGTTAATGGGAAATGCTACCGTTTGGAAACCTGCAACAACGGCTATTTTGTCAAATTATATCCTTATGAAAGTTTTCAAAGAGGCCGGCTTACCCGATGGCGTTATTAATTTTATCCCAGGAAAAGGATCTACGATTGGTAAAGTTATTTTTGATAGTCCAGACCTTGGTGGAATTCACTTTACTGGTTCTACCAACACTTTCCAACATTTTTGGAAAAGTATTGGAAACAACATCTTTAAATACAAATCATATCCTCGCATAGTTGGCGAAACTGGTGGTAAAGATTTTATTTTTGCCCATTCTAGTGCCAATGTTGATATCCTTTCAACAGCCATTACAAGAGGAGCCTTTGAGTATCAAGGACAAAAATGTTCTGCTGCTTCTAGAGCTTATATTCCTAAATCACTTTGGCCAGAAATTCTTAAACAAGTAAAAGCCGAAGTGGCTGACTTTACTATGGGTGATGTAACTGATTTCAGCAATTTTATGAATGCTGTAATTGATAAGTCAGCTTTTGATAGTATTGCAAATTATATTCAAATGGCGAAGGACAGCAACGAAGCTGAAATTGTTATTGGCGGAGGTTGTGATGATTCTAAAGGTTACTTTATTGAGCCTACCGTGATTGTGGTTACAAATCCTCATTTTGTAACTATGGAAGAAGAAATTTTCGGCCCTGTACTTACCATTTACGTTTATGAAGATGATCAATATGCAGAAACTTTAGAGCTTTGCGATAAAACATCTCCTTACGCTTTGACTGGAGCTATATTTGCTCAAGACCGTGTGAAATTACTTCAGGGTTATGAAGCATTACGTTATGCTGCTGGAAACTTCTACTTAAACGATAAGCCAACTGGTGCTGTAGTTGATCAACAACCATTTGGTGGTGCTCGTGGCAGTGGAACTAATGATAAAGCAGGCAGTTACCTCAATTTAATTCGTTGGACAAATGCACGTACAATTAAAGAAACGCTTGTGGCTCCAACTAATTATAGATATCCATTTCTTGATAAGGAATAATTAAGTCTATAATTACATATTCGGAATATATAAAGTTAGAAATTAAATATTAACAAAATAATATTATGAGTAAAATAGATATTCAAAAAGTATTAAAAAACCTGGGAATAGAAAAGCTCAATCAAGGAGTTTCAACTGGATTAACTTGGTTTGATACAGAAGGCGCTATTACTAATTCGGTTTCTCCTATTGATGGAAAAGAAATTGCACAAGTAAAAAATGCTACTATTGAAGATTACGAAATGGTTGTTAAAAAAGCACAGGAAGCTTTTAAAGTTTGGCGATTAATGCCAGCTCCACTACGTGGCGAAATTGTTCGCCAAATTGGATTAGCTCTTCGCGCAAATAAAGAAGACCTTGGTGCTTTGGTAACCTACGAAATGGGTAAAATTTACCAAGAAGGTTTGGGAGAAGTGCAGGAAATGATTGACATTTGTGACTTTGCTGTTGGACAATCACGCTTAATGAATGGTGTATCACTACAAAGTGAGCGCCCCGAGCATCGTTTGTCTGAACAATATCAGCCTCTTGGAATTGTAGGAATTGTTACATCATATAATTTTCCTGTTGCTGTTTGGGCGTGGAACACTGCTTTAGCTGTTGCTGCAGGTGATGTTGTAATTTGGAAACCAAGTTCTAAAACTCCAATTACCGCTATTGCTACTCAAAGAATTATTGCTCAAGTATTAAAAGAAAATAATATTCCTGAAGGAGTTTTCAACTTAGTGATTGCAAAATCATCAGTAATGGGTGATAACTTCCTAGCTGACAAGAGAGTAAATCTTTTATCTGTTACAGGATCAACTGCTGTTGGAAAACGCGTTGGTGGTATTGTTGGTAAACGCCTTGGTAAAACCATCCTTGAATTAGGTGGTAATAATGCTGTAATTATGACCCCAAATGCTAATATTCCTATGGCGGTTACTTCTACTGTATTTGGTACCGTTGGAACAGCAGGTCAACGTTGTACTTCAACACGACGTATCATTATTCACGAAGATATTTATAATGAAGTTCGTGATAAAATGATTGCTGCCTATGGTAAAATTGCCCATAAAATTGGTAATCCTCTTTGCGAAGATTTTCTTGTTGGACCACTCATTGATGAGCATTCGGTAGCTTTATTCCGCCATGCCGTTGAAAAAGTGGAAGAAGAAGGAGGAAAAGTACTTTATGGTGGACAAGTGATGAAGGGCGAAGGCTTTGAATCTGGTAATTATGTAATGCCTTGTATTGCAGAGGCTCAAAATAGCTTTGAAATTGTTCAGGAAGAAACATTTGCACCTATTGTTTACCTTATCAAATATAAAGGTGACGTGATGAATGCTATTAATCTCCAAAATGATGTGCCTCAAGGACTTTCTTCATGCATCTTCACTGATAGTGTTCGCGAAGCTGAATTATTTACATCTGTTGTAGGTTCTGATTGCGGAATTGCTAATGTTAATGTTGGTACTTCTGGAGCGGAAATTGGCGGAGCTTTTGGCGGCGAAAAGGACACCGGAGGTGGACGTGAGTCTGGATCTGATTCTTGGAAAGTATATATGAGAAGACAAACTTCAACTGTGAATTTTGGTACTGAATTACCTTTGGCACAAGGAATTAAGTTTGATGTTTAGTTAAATTTAATCTTATAACATATAAAACCCCCAAAGGAATAAAATCTTTTGGGGGTTTTTGCTTTTTAGCCTGTATCGTTGAGTTATTAAAGTTGCTGCTTAATGCTTACTAAGTAATTAGGTTAATATTCAAAAAACATATGAATATTTAATCCGAAAAACATTTATCTTTGTGAAACCAAAAACCACTTTCAAGCATTATATTAGAAGTGATAGAAATAAAGAAAAAATATCAGCAAAATCAGGACTTTGATTTGTCGGGCTTATAATCTGATTCAGTGATTATTGCATGTTAAAAATACTTTGCTACTATAACACCATCAACACATTAGTATTATGAAAAAACCAATAAGTACTTTGATTCTAATAGTTATATTATTTAACTTTAGTTCCTGTGATCATGATGACCCCAGATGCACAGATGGTCATGACAGAATTCAATTAGTTAATAATAGCAATAAAACCATTAATTGGAAACCATTTGATCCTGATTCAGTATATCTAATTAATGGATCTCCAGGAGATGCATATATTTACTCTAATTCATCATTTGACCATGGAACAAGGAATGATTGTTGGGAAATTATTTTTCATGATGACAACACTCTATACATGCTTTTCTTCGATCAGGATACTGTAGCGGCAATTGGGTGGGATAATATAAGTGGCACTGATAGGGGGCTCTTAAAGCGGTTTAAAGTTACACTTGATTATTTACAACAGCATATTTATACGTTAGTTTATCCATAAAACTAGTTCGAACAAATTTGCATTCCGCTCTGGTTGTGAGGAAAAAAGGAATTCGTCATTATACGTTGTAAAAATAATCTAGGTGCGAAAACGTTCTAGACCTTTTGCTGCCGAAGCATCTCTATAAAGTTCTTTAATTTTAGAAAGCAAAAAAGGCTTTCACTACAATAGTGAAAGCCTTTTTTTAGTTTCTTTATGGAGGAGTAATTAACCTGCCAAAGTAAATTTGATAGGCATACTAAATTGAACCCTTACAGAACGACCTCTTTGTTTTCCCGGCTTCCAATTTGGCATATTTCTGATTACTCTTATAGCCTCTTCATCGCATCCGCCACCAATTCCCCGAACTACTTTCACGTCGGTAATGTGACCATCCTTTTCAACAACAAAGCTCATATAAACTGTACCTTGTATACCGCTTTCTTTGGCCATTTCTGGATACTTGGTATTATCTCTAAGGTATGTAATACGGGCAATATCTCCACCTGGATATTCAGGGTTATCTTCTACAAAAACAAAAATTTCGTCTTCTTTGTCCTCACCTTCATCATCTGAAACCACAATTTGAGCTTCTATATCCTCATTGTCGTCAGTTTCAATATCAATATCTAAATCCTCAACTTCGATATCATCTTCAACAATTTCAATAACAGTAGTTTGCTGAGGTGGTGGAGGTGGTGGAGGTGGCTCCTGACGTTGAGTTTGTAAAACAACATCCTCTTCATCATCAATCATAGCACCAGATTGTATTGTGGTTAAAGCACGATCATATGTCTTATACTCAAATGAGAACCAAACGATAGATAGCGTAATTGCAAGTCCTAGGAGCGTATAAACACTTTTGTTTTTCTCTAAATCCGCTCTTTCTGTCTTTTTAACTTCCATAATATCAATGTTTTAATGTTGAACTAAACACGTTCAAAATAAAGAACGCTAAATTACTCATAAAATTTAATATTTAAGTATTTATTTTTTTTGGCCATTTGATCCAAATCACAATCCCTAGAAACAAACCGATTATGTCGGCTAAGGCATCTGCAATATTACCATTCCTACCAATAAAAACATAAAACTGTAATAACTCAGTCGATATTGCATAAAACATGCCAAAGACAACCGAAAACAAGATGCTTTTTAATTTTGAATAATCTCTCTCATAAAAAAAGCTTGACCATAGAAATGCTAAAGGTGCAAAAAGCCCTATATGAACTATTTTATCTGGTTGAAAGACATCTAACCAATCTGAAACCTTAGGAATCTGATTTCCAGGAATTCCAACAATAATAAATATCGCAAAAGTCCATAGTAATGCACGAAACCTAAAGATCTGATAAAGCATATTTTCAGCTAATTTGACCTAAGCTGCTTTATTAACCAATCAGCTTAGCGTAAGCTTCTGCGTCTAACAAATTTTCAAGGTCACCTTCGTTATCCATTTCCACTTTAATTATCCAACCTTCGCCATATGGATCGCTATTGATGAGTTCAGGTGCATCTTCAAGTGCCTCATTAAACTCACTAACTTTGCCGCCTATTGGCATAAATAATTCAGAAACAGTTTTAACGGCTTCTATACTTCCAAATGATTCTTCATTAGCTAAACGCTCATCCATAGTCTCTACTTCTACAAAAACTATGTCTCCTAGTTCTTTACTAGCAAATTCAGTAATTCCAACAACAGCAACACCGCCTTCAACGCGTATCCATTCGTGATCTTTAGTGTATTTTAAATCTTTAGGTATGTTCATGATTTAGTTTTTTATAATTTCGACAAAATTAATTGATTTATTGATGTTGGACAACTAAATTTGGGATTTTTTCAAAAAAATTATCCTAGCTTATAAATACCAAAAAAATGTATCTTTGCAAGTTATGATCCTTCGCTTTTGTGAAGGAACTTTTCTAAAAAGAAAAAAGTATCAAAACCAAATTTTAAAATCGTACGATGTTAACTATAGGTGAAGGAAATATAAGCTTATCAAATTTTTATAATATACTTTTAAGGGAACAAAAAATTGAAATTAAAGTTAATGCATACCAAGATATGCAGGATTGTTTTGATTTTCTTAAAGACATTTCAAGTAAAAAAGTTGTTTATGGAATAAACACTGGTTTGGGCCCAATGGCGCAATATAAAATTGAAAATTTAGAGCAACTCAAATTACAATATAACTTAATTCGCTCCCATGCTAGTGGTAGTGGTTCTCCTCTCAGTCCACTTCAAGTAAAGTCAGCGATGGTGTGTCGGTTAAACACCTTAATTCAAGCTAAATCAGGAGTTCATCCTGATGCAGTAGCCGTATTACAAACTCTAATAAATGAAAATATTACACCCTTAATTCCAGCGCATGGTGGAGTTGGAGCAAGTGGAGATTTGGTTCAGCTTGCTCATTTAGCTCTTGTGTTAATTGGTGAAGGTGAAGTTTTTTACAAAGGAATACGACGACCTACTCAAGAAGTTTTTGAAGAATTGAACATCCAAGCACTTGAAGTGAAGTTACGTGAAGGCTTAGGTCTTATCAATGGTACTTCGGTCATGAGTGGAATCGGTATGGTTAATTTAATAGACTCTTGGCAGCTGGTGAATTGGTCAGTTATTATGGCCTCGATGATTAATGAAATTGTGGGCTCATTCTCAGACCATTTTTCTGAAGAGTTGAATGAAGTAAAACACCACATAGGCCAACAACGAATAGCTAAATCTATGAGAAATATACTTAGCGACAGTAAATTAATCAGGTTAAGGTGCGATTTCCCTTTTGAAAAAGAAATGAAGGAAAACGTTTACATACAAAAAATTCAAGAATACTATTCTCTTCGGTGTATCCCTCAAATTTTAGGACCTATTTTGGATACAATAGAAACAGCCCAAAATGTTTTGGTTGCTGAGGTTAATTCTGTAAGTGATAACCCTGTAATCGATTATAAGCGGAAAAAAGTATTACATGGCGGAAATTTCCATGGAGATTATGTTGCGCTTGAAATGGATAAATTAAAATTAGCCATTACTAAAATGTCAATGCTTTCGGAACGACAAATAAATTATTTGATGAATGATAAATTGAATAACATATTGCCTCCATTTGTTAATTTAGGAAAATTGGGCTTCAATTTAGGGATGCAGGGTGTGCAGTTTACAGCCACTTCTACTGTCGCTGAAAACCAAAGCTTATCCAATTCATTATATGTACACAGCATTCCAAACAATAATGATAATCAAGACATTGTCAGTATGGGTGCGAATGCTGCTCTATCCACAGCAAAAGTAATAGAAAACACTTTTGAAGTATTTGCCATTGAGCTACTTACTTTAATTCAGTCAATTGAATATTTAAAAATTCAAGATAAGTTATCTGCTAAGAATTTAGAAATATATCAAGAAGTAAGAGAGCTGGTACCTGCATTTGCTGAAGATAGCAGCAAATATATGGAGCTGGAAAAAATAAATAATTATTTACGAAACAAGGAACAACACCTTATCTAATTAATATTTTTATGAAACGTCAGTAATTAAATCTAAAACTCAAATGGGAAAGATAAAAATGGCGTTCCATATCACCGTAAAAATATATTAAATATATGAAAGTAGCACTTGTAACGGGGGCCTCAAGAGGAATAGGAAAAGCAGTATCAATTCAGTTGGCTTTGGATGGGTTTTTTGTACTTATTAATTATAGATCAAACCATAATGAAGCACAAAATACCCTAAGTATCATTAAAGAAAATGATGGATCTGGAGCATTATTGCCATTTGATGTAGCTGATAAAATAGCTGTTCGTACTGCTTTAGAAGATTGGAAAAGTAATAATCCAGACTTGTTTATTAGTGTATTGGTCAATAATGCTGGAATAACGCAAGATAATTTGATGGTATTTATGGAAGATGAGCAATGGAGTAATATTATTGATACCAACTTAAATAGCTTCTTCTATATTACAAAGGCATTATTGCAAGATATGGTCATCAATAAAGAAGGTCGGATTATTAATATGGTTTCGCTTTCGGGATTGAAAGGGCAAGCAGGACAAGTTAATTATTCTGCAGCGAAAGCTGGAATTATAGGTGCCACAAAAGCCTTGGCTCAAGAGCTAGGGAAAAAGAAAATCACGGTAAATGCAATTGCTCCTGGGTTTATTACCACAGATATGACCGCTAATTTACCTGAAAAGGAATTAAAGAAAATGGTGCCGCTTAATCGCTTTGGACAAGCGGAGGAAGTAGCTTATTTGGTTTCATTTATTGCTTCTGAAAAGGCAGCTTATATTACTGGGGAGACCATACAAATTAACGGAGGCTTATATACAAGATAATAATAAAAGAATATGTCAAGAAGAGTAGTAATAACAGGAATTGGAATATATTCAACCATAGGGAAAAACACAGCAGAAGTAAAGAACTCTTTATGGGAGGGGAAATCAGGCATTGGAATAGATCCCGTGAGAAAAGAAATGGGATTTCATTCTGCATTAACAGGTATTATTGAGCGCCCAAATCTTAAAGGAGTGATTCCAAGAAGAAATAGAGTAGGAATGGCTGAACAAGGTGAATATGCTTATATGGCTACTTTGGAAGCGCTAGAAAATGCAGGCATTGATCAAGATTTTCTGAATGGAAATGAGGTAGGAATTCTTTATGGAAATGACAGCTCTGCTGTGCCAATTATTGAAGCTGCTGACATTATCAGAGAGAAAAAAGACACCACAATGGCAGGAAGCGGATCCATATTTCAATCGATGAACTCCACCATAACCATGAATCTTTCTGTATTGCTAAAATTGCGTGGAGTAAATATGACAGTGAGTGCAGCTTGTGCTAGTGGATCACATGCAATTGGCTTGGGATATATGTATATAAAATCTGGTCTACAAGATATGATTATTTGTGGCGGCGCACAAGAAGTTAATGCAATGTCTATGGGAAGCTTTGATGCGTTAAATGCCTTTTCTGGGCGAGAAGATGATCCAACTAAAGCAAGCCGACCTTTTGATAAAAACAGAGATGGCTTAGTTCCAAGTGGAGGTGGTGCTACTTTAATTCTAGAAAGTTATGAGTCTGCAGTAAAGCGTGGTGCTAAAATTATAGCAGAGGTTAGGGGTTATGGTTTTTCATCAAATGGAGACCATATATCCGTACCCAATGTAGTTGGCCCTCAAATATCCCTTGAGCGTGCTTTGATAGATGCTGGCGTAAAACCAGAGGACATTGATTATTTGAATGCTCACGCCACTTCAACTCCCGTTGGAGATTTGAATGAGGCACAAGCAATATTCAATGTTTTTGGTAGTAAAACACCTGTTAGTTCAACCAAATCTATGACTGGACACGAAATGTGGATGGGAGGAGCTAGTGAAATTATATATTCTATAATTATGGCGCAAAACTCTTTTATCGCACCCAATATTAATTTTGATGAACCCGATGAGTTTTCAGAAAAAATAAACGTTATTGGTGAAAGAATTTCCAAAGAAATTAAAATTTTTGCATCCAACAGTTTTGGTTTTGGCGGTACCAATTCTTCATTAATTATTGAAATGCTATAGGCTTCAATTCTTTTTTTCCGGCGAGCGCAAGAAATAAATTTTATAAGTGTCAAAACCACCATTGTAAAATTTATACCATGAACTGTAATCAAATAAAAGCGTTATCCATTTCTTATATTCAATCAGATATTGATGATAATCAAATAATTATTATTGATGATCATTTGAGCAACTGTAGTTCGTGCTCACAATATTTTGCATATTCAAAATCGGTTTTGGCAGAAGTTGAGCAGCAAAAAAGAACTGAAAGCGACCCATATTTCTTTTCTAAACTTATGTCCAAAATGGACGTACAAACAACGTACAAAAACCCCATTCCTTTACGCATTTTAAAAATTAGCACCATGGCTGCAGCAATGCTTGTTGCCATAATTGGAGGTTCAATGCTTGGTAATATTGGAGCAGAAACCATCAATAGTAATATTAATGTAAGTCAAGAATTAAATGAAAGCATTCTAGAAATTGACTTAGCAGATAACTCTTTCGACATCTTTAAAGATCTTAATAATGAATAATTTTAAAAATAACACATTCTGGTTTTGGGGTTTTATAATCCTAATCATTCTCAACGTAAGCGCAGTAAGTACCATGTTGGTTGTTTCGTATAAAATGCATAATACCTCTCGATTTGATGGGATGCAGTACCGTATGATTCACAAAAAAAGTATGAATTCTAAAACTAACTGTAAAGATGTCCGTTATTGGAAGGATATGGATTTAACGCCAGAGCAACAGCAGTTTGTTCTTTCAAGTAGAAAGGAACATCGACAAATGATGCATAATTTGAAATTGGAATTAAATGATAATCAAGCAAAATTACTGGAGGAAATAGCAAAAAAGGAATTGAATTCCATTGCTATAGAACAAAATAAAGAATTGGTATTAGAAACACATCATAAAATTATGGACGAAACCATTCGCTATTATGAATCATTAAAAACCCAGCTTAACGAGGAACAAATGAAAAGCATTAATCAACACGTGTCGAGGTGTTTTCGTCCTGGCGCAAATATCAAAGGAAAACAATAGCACATACATTAATATTAACTAATAAACTTTAAAAAAGATGAACTCAAAAAAAATCAAAACCTATTTAGCAACGATGATTACGTTATTGCTGATGATTAGCAACACAAGTTTTGCACAGCAAGGAAACCCGCGTTGTAGTCCACATTGCGCCACTCCTTGTGCTGCTGGAACGGCTGCTCCTGCAAATTCTGCAACTCCTGAAAAGCAAAGTGATTATAGTCAAATACCTAATTTGACCACAACACAGCAAGAAAGTATTCATAAAATTGAATTAAAACTGAACAAGCAATTATTGCCATTACAAAATTCATTAAGAGAAAAAACGGCTAAGTTAAACACATTATCAACTGCTGAAAATCCAGATAGTAAAGCTATAGATGCTCAAATTGATGAAATTAGTAAAGTGAAAACAGAAATTGCCAAACTAAACTCTAAAGCTCGTCAAGACATAAGAGCTTTGTTAGATGATGAGCAGAAATTGTATTTTGACACTCATTACCGACAAGTTATGCATCATAAAACTCGCTTTATGAAAGGAAATAAACCTAGAATATAAGGTTAGTTATTTCTATTACAACATCCTATTTTAGGCCATTTGCAAATTGTAAGTGGCCTTTTTTTTGTGAAAATATTGCAAATATTGCCGCTTAAAGCATCATTTTTTCGCTGTTAAAAAGTAATCATAAATCGTAATATAATTACGATAAAAATAGCGGAATTACATAAAGCTTTTTATACTTTTGCAAACCTAAACACAACCCTAAAAAACCTCAAAACTTATGGTACCTGAAATCACTATTTTTTCTGGAAACTCAAATCACGATTTAGCTGATCGAATTGCAAAAAGCTATGGAATGGAACTAGGTAAAGTTACCTTTTCACGCTTTAGTGATGGCGAATTTCAACCTTCATTCGAAGAAACTATTCGTGGTCATGAAATCTTTATCATTCAAAGTACTGGCGCACCAGCCGATAATATTTTAGAATTATTGATGATGGTGGATGCAGCAAAAAGAGCTTCAGCTAAAAAAGTGGTAGTTATATTACCCTATTTCGGTTTTGCTCGTCAGGATCGTAAGGACAAGCCAAGGGTTCCTATTGGAGCAAAACTAATGGCTAATTTATTGACTGCAGCAGGAGTAAATCGCGTAGTTGCCATGGACTTACATGCTGATCAAATTCAAGGTTTTTTCGATGTTCCTTTTGACCATATGTATGCTTCAACGGTATTTGTGCCTTATTTAAAAAACTTAAATTTAGACAACTTAATTATGGCCTCACCAGATACTGGAGGAGCCAAAAGAGCTGCTGCTTATGCCAAATTTATGAATACTGACTTGGTTATCTGCTTTAAACAGCGAAGTGGTGTAAACCAAATTGGTAGCATGCAAGTAATTGGAGATGTGAAAGGTAAAGATGTAATATTGGTTGACGATATCATAGATACGGCAGGAACAATTTGTAAAGCAGCTAATTTGATGATAGAGAAAGGCGCTAGGTCTGTTAGAGCTATGGCTACACATGCAGTCCTATCAGGAAATGCGTATAAAAATATTAGAGAATCTGCATTAATAGAAATGATTTTGACAGATACTATTCCTCTTAAAAATACAGGTTGTGATAAAATAAAAGTGCTTTCTACTGCAGAACTTTTTGCAGATGTAATTAGACGCATTACTAAAAATGAATCTATTTCTGAGCATTTTGAATTCACTACTCAGATGTAAAAGCTAGCATCTCGTATTTCATGTTTAGAAAAAGGCTCTAAGTTGCATGCTGCCAACATGAATAATATTGGTAGCCTCGCTTTTACGACCATTGTAAATTAGGCTGAGTTGTAAATTTTTGAGTAAGGTTCGCTGATAATTTATTGTCCAAGTATAGTTTTGACCGGGCAATAATCCTTCCAGCATTTCAAAAGCAATAGCATCATTTGCAGGAGCATTGTAATTTAGAAAGATCCCCTGAGCTGACAAATTTATACTTCCTTCATTAAGCATATTGTATTTAGCATTTACTCCCATTTTATACGATTGGCTCAACTGGTTACCTAATTTCAGCTCATTCTGTTTTTCACCAATTGAAAATGGAAACGCCAATCTGAACACACGATTTGGCTGATAGGTTAGCTTTATACTTGTCTCATAATATTGTATATCAAACTCTTTATTTTTAAAATAATCGGATACGGATACTTTGTTGCCCATACTACCATCGGCTTGTATCATATATTTTCGATTTATATTCCAACGTAATTTTAATTGGTGTTCGATTTTACTTCTTCCTTCGTAACCATTCATCATCAGTACTTTGTTTTTATTGGTGAGATAGCTATAATCTGCACCATATTTTGAATGCCCACGTTGGAAATATATCGTATTTCGAAAAGCTGAATTTAAGTTGATGAGGTATAAATCGTTAATGTTCTGAAAAAACGGCTTAGCATATTCTTTCCAATCCTCATTTAAAGTTTTAAGGGAGCTGCGGTAAACTAATTGATTAGAAAAAAGAGAAATAGCTCGAAGGAACTTTGATTCTGATTTTCGCCAAACCCGAGATGGATTGAGCATGATTGAAGTGCTAAATTGATTGTTAAATGTTTTGATATAATTTGTACCAGGAACATAAACACGAATAAAATTCGCTTGATCTTGAAAGGCGGCAACTTCAAATTCGTTAAGCTCCTTTACTCCATTATTATTATAATCTATCCAAGAATAAACTCCCTGGCCTGCAGCTACTTCAATATAACTAAAATCCTTCTTAGTCTCCATACCAGAGCCCAGTTGATAGAAACTTTGAGCAGTAACACTTCCTTTAGCTAAATTCAAACTATGCTCAATTCTTCCCATGGCAGTTTCTTCAGGTTTTACCTGAGTTAAAGTACTATCCACCACCTGCAGTTGCCTATAATTAGCTACCAAACTCAAACGATTTGCTGTCGATGTAAAAACAGTATAATTTAATCCTAATTCATGAGCAGCCATCGCCTTATACATTTTTGTTTGCCATGGAACAAAATCATTGCGCCATTTGTAATGCAACCTTAGCTTTTGCCTAGAGGAATCAGGATTTTGTATAAAGGTTTCAATCTCCTGAAACTTGAAACTATTCAACATTAAGGTATCTGTCAAAGTACTTTTGAACTGATTGTTTTCTGCATTTTCACTAATCCCCACTTGAAACTTTTTAAATCTCTTTTCAATACCAACCTGATGTCGAAGGTATTGAGTGCTTTGCATTATTTCATCCGTTTTGGTTAAAGAAATATTTGTTTTCAAAAACCATTGGTTTTTATTTACATTTGCTACGAAGGTGTTTCGACTCGCCAAATAACTATCTCCAGCAACAAAATATTGATATTGATATTGCAAAACCCCAGTTTTTTCTTGCTTCAATTGTAAATCCAAACCAGCTAAATGTTGGGTGTTTCCTTCCGCATTGCTGCCATTCCAATCTCTTGTAAACTCAACGTTTCTGAATCGCTCAATCGGTTTAAAGTTAGCATCAACAAATTCGTATTCCGCATTTGTATTGAGTGTCCAGGGTTTTGCATTTTTTGATAAATCGACTTTGTTTTTAAAACTAAGCTTTAGAGCTGGTGCTGTATTATCAGCTTTGTCGTAGGGAGAAATAATATTTAGATCTTCGTTACTAACTGCCATTTCTGCATGCAAATTGGTGTTCTTAGCAATTTTATAATCAGCCAAAAAACTTATCATTTGCTTTTTCTTTGGAGTAACCAATAATACTACGGGCTCATAATCACCTTGTTTAATCCCATTTACAGGAATTACCCATTTGAAAACACGACCATTTGCACTGCTTTTTTCCTGAATGTAGTTTCCATTTCCGGCTCCAACCAATGAAAAAGATAAGCGATAAAAAGCACTATCTGCCGAGGTAGAATAAATATAAACTGGTGAAAAGCCCAAGCTATCCACCTTTTTATATAATACTTCATTGCCATTAAACCCTATGCTATCAGCAGATTCACTGATGGCCAAATGCAAACTATCACCAATTCCATAAAGCAATTGCTCTTGAGAAATACTTAGGTTCTGGTCGAGAGGTTGATTTTGTAAGTCACTTTCTGCATAATAATGTGTTGCCCATTTCCATTTAGCAGAGGAATATTCAGCGCCCACATTAGTCAAATATCGTGCATAATTGCGATCTGAATATTGAAATTCTATGCTAATTCGCTTGTCTTTATTGATCGGGAAAGTCGGCATAAATGTTATTTCAGCAGTATTATAATCAATGATATAATCGTTGTTTTGCCCACGCTCCAAAAGATGCCCGTCAACAAATACTCGCTCTGTCCCCGAGAGAACAATAATAGCTCTTTCAAAATTAGCACCAATGAGTTTGTATGGTCCTTGATTTCCTTCTATTCCAATTATATCGTTACTATTATATTTTCCTTTGCTTAGCGCAATGCTCCCGTATACGTTTAGTTTGCTTTTATTTTTAAGTGTAAAATTTCCAGAAGCATTCGCTCCTTGCGCTTTTTTATAGTAATTTAAAAAGTATGATTTTGGACGAAGCATTTCAAAATCACCAGCTGTAATTTGCCCATTTTGATGTTTGAGTTGAATAAAAACCTTGTCGAAATCCTGTAATTGCTGGGTGTTTCCATCGGGCTGAATAGGAATATTATCATCAGAAATAGACGCGATAATTTCTAATTCTTCAGTAATTTTACCTGCAATTTGTAAATTCATATTGGACATTACACTTAAATTCTGACTATTGCCAACAGAAATTGCCCTCGATATACTACCGCTTTTTTGAAAATCACTTAGGCCTAATAAACCACGATCTTCATTATTTACTTTATGAGAGTAATAAGCAAAAAATGCAGAGCTGTCAGCGCTTGCAACTGGTTTCATCTCCCATTTTTTATGAAAATAATTAGCTCTCAAATCAAAAGGAAATATTTGAAAAGTACAGGTAAGTGGAAAGCTGACCGAAGACAATGGCTTTTGAAAAAAAAGCCAAGAAGTTTTTGTATTTAAAGTGTAAAAAGAAGAATCAAGTATTTGATCATCTGCCGTTTTAATAATAAGTGAATTCGGAACAACGATTAAACTATCTAAAAACACACTGTCTTGTTGATCGATAAGGGTTAGAGTGCGAGCAGTAACATTGTTTTGGGCGCTGAGAATACCCAAAACAAAAAACACAAAAACTACAGAAAATAAAATCCTTAAAAACAAGACTAAATTTTTAAATTAAAAGGCTAAAATACGGAAATAGAGACTAGCAAAAAGGCCTAAACAAATATTAATTTACTAAATTAATTTGAGTGATTATCGGTGAAATTGAATCAAGCTACTCCACTTTATATAGATATATAAAATAAAACACAGCCTTAATACGTGGAAATTAAATGGTTATAACTGAATATAATTCAACCTTTCTAATAGATAAGAAGCGTTTATGCCTGGTTTCCACAGAACATCTGCTATGGTACGACTGCCAAAAGCCTTTATAAATATCTGGCTAATCTCTTCCATAATATCACCATAAATGCAGTCCAAAAAAGGACAACTAGGGTTATGGTCTGTACATAAAGTATCTGTAGAACGCCCTTCTATAAGTTCATAAACTTCGAGTAAAGTTATCTTATCAGCACTTTTGCTGAGATAGAAACCCCCTTTTGGGCCACGATGAGAATTTAAATAACCATGCTTTACAAGCATTTGTAAAATCTTGCTTAAATGGTTCTTAGAGAAGCCTGTAAGTTTTGCTATAGAATTAGCATTAATATGCTGATCTACCTTGGCAATTAACGCCAAACTATGAATAGCAATTGAACTGGCTTCAGACAGGTTAATTAATTTGTTCATCTAAGTTAATTTCAGCAAAGATATGAAATATGGTATTAGATTAGTTATTAGTTTGTTGACAATTGGATTATGGGAAATTAATCTAACAAATTGTTTTTTATTAATTATTTCAAGTTATTGATTTTAAACAGTATATATTGATTCTGTCCTGAAGACTTTTTAGGATGATAGTAATTTATATCATAAAACTTTACCTTCCAATATTATTCAGGTGTTTTATTCATCGATTAATTTTAAAAGCACAAAAAAAGTATTCGTTATTTACTTCTGTTGCAGTAATCCAAGTAATTAGTACATCGTTGTCTTCTAAAGTAGCTTCAAATGAAATAAGTTCTATCGGTAAAAGCAACAACAGAAGAAAACTCTCTCCAATCTCTATCACCACCATCTACAGCATCAGGATAAGATGATTAAGTTGTGCTATTGGTTGGTTCAGGGCTAGGTATTGGCATCGTACTCGTCCATTAAACCATCGATATCTGTAGTCCCAAGGTATGTTACTTCAGCACCATCAAATTCCATTTCCATCAGTATCCCAGCCCTCTACTCTATCTGAAATACCATCATTATCTGCATCAAAATAATCTGGATTATCACCGTCTTGATCAGTATTAGTAGGAACAGTACCATTTGTTTCTGTACTACCAAATGAAGCATCCCTAAATGAAAAAAGCGAATTAATAACATTCATATTTTTACAAAAAACACAAAAACACAACCAAATTGAAAAAATTACGTATAGTCGTGATGCTCTTTATATTCTAATACAATTGACAATGAAAATGACACAGAAGGAATCTAAAATGCAAAATTATCAGGGACATTTAGAAAAAATCAGCCAAGGTGCTGATTTGATTCCGGGTATCTATAACTATTGTGATCGGTGGTGCGAGCGCTGTCCTAAAACCAAAAATTGTAGTATTTACTACATGGAGCAAGAAGATCTTGTTGACAAGAATGTCCAAAAAAAGGATTTAGATCATATTGCGGATATCTTCACAATTACAATGGAATTACTACAAGAAATGGCCGATGAACTTGGTGTTGATTTAAATGAAATAGGAGGCATAGAGATTCCCGATTTTGAGCTCGGAAAACTTGAGTTAATAGCTCATGAATATCAAGTAGCCACTCAAAAGTGGATTGTTGAAAAAAGTGATTCTTTATCAAAATATACAGCTAAATTAATTCTATTTGATGAAGAAAAAGCGGATGTAATCCAAGATATACTTCATGTAATAAATTGGTATGGACCTATTATTGGAGCCAAAATTCACCGAGCCATGTCCAAAAGCGAAACGAGAGTAATTGATGATATAATTGATTTCGAATATCAAGACCGTAGGGGTTCAGCAAAGGTGGCCTTAATTGCCATGGATAGAAGCATTGGAGCAATGAAGTATGTTTTGAACAATCTTCAGGAAGAAGAAAACTCTAGTCTTTCTTTTTTGGCTTCCTTATCAAAAATGAAACGATTACTATTGAATGAATTTCCAGATGCAATGAGTTTTATAAGACCTGGCTTTGATGAATAGTGTTTAAGCTTTTTCATAATACAAAATTCAAGCACAGTTTAGTATATTTTCTCCTCCCCTAATTTTTTACTTACATTTGTATATTAATTCTTGATATGCACTTATTTTATATAGAAAACACTCAGTGGATTGATTATCAATCAAAAAAGATACTTTTGAATGAAGAGGAGGCTCATCATGCTATCAAAGTTTTACGCGTAAAAGTAGGAGATTTGGTACAAGCTACCGATGGTATTGGAAATTGGTTTGACTGCAAAATTACAGAAGTTGGAAAACGCCATATTATTTTACAAATTGAAGAGCAAAAAAAGGAATATGGCAAGCGAGCTTATAAAATCCATATTGCGGTTGCGCCCACCAAAAACATAAAACGTATAGAGTGGTTTCTAGAAAAAGCTACCGAAATGGGCATTGATGAAATTACTCCTATCATCTGTGATCATTCCGAAAGACGAGAAATGAAAGCCGAAAGAAGCAATAAAATTATCACAGCTGCGGTAAAGCAATCCTTAAAAGCATATCATCCTAAACTAAATGAGGCTGTTAAGCTGAAATCATTTTTGGAAACGGTTAGCGAATCTGCAAAGTTTATGGCTCATTTAGTTGACGAAGAACAAGCAAGCCTTATCGAAAGTTATCAACCACAACAGGATGTTTGCATCTTAATTGGTCCGGAAGGCGATTTTTCTCCTCAAGAATTAGAACTGGCACTTCAAAAAGGATTTTTGGCTGTGCGTATGGGTAACGAACGTCTTCGAACAGAAACGGCAGCTATTGTAGCCTGTAATACAATTCACTTTATCAACGATTGAAATGGTTTTCAGAAAGAAAATTGGCCGTAGTTTTATCATGATTTTAGGATTAATAATTCTACAAATTGCCTTGCAATCAGCATTTTCTCCAAAATTAAAAATTGCACTATTAAAATATCAAGGTGGTGGAGATTGGTATGCAAATCCTACTTCACTACCTAATTTAGTTCGGTTTTGTAACCAGGAGCTAGGCACCAATATGGATGAAGATATTGCGACTGTGGAGGTTGGAAGTAAAGAAATATTTAATTATCCTTTTGTTCATTTAACGGGTCATGGTAATGTTGTATTTTCAGCAGAGGAAGCCGAAAATCTTCGTAACTACTTAATGGCAGGTGGTTTCTTACACATTTCAGATAATTATGGACTTGATATTTTCATCAGGCCTCAGATGAAAAAAGTTTTTCCAGAATTGGAATTTATAGAATTGCCTTTTTCACATCCTATTTATCACCAGAAATATAATTTCAAAGCCGGTTTACCGAAAATACATGAACATGATAGTAAGGTACCCCAAGGATTTGGGATTATTTATGAAAGACGCTTAGTTTGCTTTTATGATTATGAATGTGACCTAGGCGATGGATGGGAAGACAGTTCGGTGCACCATGATAGCAATCAAAAAAGACGGCAGGCATTGGAAATGGGTGCAAATATGATTTCTTTTGTTTTTACTTTAAAGGAGGACTAATAGGGTTTTAATGCCTTGGTCGTGTTGATTAGCCGTAAGTTATGGCTAATTGCTACTATAATTTATTGGCGATAACCTCCAATTCATTTACAAAGCGCTGAATATCTGCAGTATTAAATCCTTTTTCTTCGGCGGCTTCTTCTAAGCTACCCCATATTGGCTCACCACAAACAACACATCTTATTCCTTCTTTCATTAAGTAATTTACCGATTCGGGAACTAATTCAATCAATTCTTCAATGCTAATGTCTTTTGTAATGGTCATAATTTTCTATATTAATTATTTGCAAAATTATACCAATTTTCATCATATCGTGTGCTTTCATTAATATTTATTTATAATTTCGCCTTTCATAAAAAGCCAAGATGAAGCTGTTGATTATTGATAATTTTGATTCGTTTACATATAATTTGCAGCATTATACTGCTCAGTTTTGTAATCAAGTAATTGTAAAACGAAATAATGAAATTTCGTTGGACGAAATCTCGGAGTTTGATGGATTCATCATTTCTCCAGGGCCTGGACTTCCTCAAGATGCTGGCATAACAATGCAGGCTATTAAAACTTTTGGATCAACGAAGAAGATACTAGGCGTTTGCTTAGGTCATCAAGCTATTGCAGAGGTTTTTGGAGCAAAATTGATTAATTTAGATGAGCCTCTACACGGCGTTGCCATTGAAACAGAATCTCTCAATACTCAAGAATTAATTTTTAGTGATATTCCTAATAAATTTTTAACTGGGAGATATCATTCTTGGATTGTAGATCCGCATAGTTTAAAAAACACATCTCTGCAAATAATTGCTAAAGACCATTTTGGACAAGTACAAGCACTGAAACATCGTGATTATAATATCCGTTCTGTACAATTTCATCCCGAATCAGTGATGACCGAATATGGTTTAAAGATGATTGAAAATTGGATACTGAAGTGCTAAAAAATAATAGCCTAATAAATTAAATTTTAGCTTTTTACAAACTATCGGTCCCTTGTTCAGTATAATGAAAACTTTCCATAATAGCTTCTACATGAAGCATTAAGTCGCGCTTTTCCTTTTTTGGAGCCTTGATATATCCATCGATGGTAATGAGGCGATAAGCTAAAGAATCAACGAAAGTATAACTCATAAACGGTCCACCCATTGGATAGCCTTCGATGTCCCAAAGTGAGCGAAGTTGCGCAGCATAATGGCCTTTGAATTTTGTTCTCTGATAGTATGGTGGAAAAAAGCTTGAGACTTTCATATACGAATTATCAACTGGTCCTGGTAAATATTTATAAGTGATAGAATCTCTTAAATTTATAATGTTTTGTAAATCAAAATTCTTAATATCGGTATAAGGAGTAGTATAAATAAATATTCCCTCTTCAACATCATCAGATTGACGACGAAGCCATGCAAAATCCGCTTTACTGTTTGCCAAATAAAATCCTTTTGGTAAAACCATACTAAAGCCAAATTGCTCCTTGATATTCTTACTTAATTCTCTTACTTCTAATCCTTTATATGCATCACCAATCCTTTTGAGTTCATTTTTATGAAAAGTGCTTTTAATACGATTTTGATATTTAACAAACGCCTCAACTATTCCATCAACATCTTTAGCCTTAATAGAAATAACAGCTTGTGGACGAGCATATACATTTTCCAGTAGCTCCACTTTTGCGTTTGGTATATCTTCTAGTTTGATATATAAAATATTTCGCTGTTTTTGAAAGGTAGCTCCAAAGGTTGAGTAGGTTATGTGGGTTATATCATATTCTGGCTCAACTCGGGCCATCCATTCTGGAATCACACCTAATATTGATTGAATACTATCGCCAATGGGTGATTTCCATAGCTCATCGCCTATAACAACCAAAACCTCGGAAGTCCTTCCGCCAGAAGTATATAGCATGTTGGAACTATTACTATCTCTCCCACAAGATGCAATTAAGAAAAATAACATAGAGGAGATAATTACGGTTCTTGTTAAAGATAAAAAGCTAGTTTTGTTCATGATATATCAAATTTATAAAAAGATTAATTGCTGCGATTAAGCAAATATTATTCCGAAATTTCTCCAGCCCAAGATGTTTTGAATTTTGAGATGATGACTTCGCGATCTTCCTCTTCTCCTAGTAATAACATCAGTTTGGTGACTGCGGATGAAGTGGTCATATCTTTAGCTCCCACAACTCCAATTTCTTTCAATCGTCTGGAAGTTTCGTATTTCCCCATATCAACGCTACCACCAATGCATTGTGTAACATTGACGATAATTAGTCCATTATCAATGGCTTCCATGAGAGTATTGATAAACCAATCGTTGGTAAAAGCATTTCCAGAGCCAAAACTTTCCAAAACTAATGCCCTCATATCTTTGCAATTCACAATAGATTTAACAAAAGAAGGATGCATACCGGGAAATAATTTTAAAATACCAACTCTGGAATCGATGGTTTTTCTAAGTTTTAATTTTTTGAAATTGGGTTTATGAATGTTTTCCCGATAAAATTTAAGATAAACGCCCGAAACGCCAAGCAATGGATAATTGCCTGATACAAAAGCATTAAAATTTTCGGCATTATATTTATAGGTCCGATTTCCGCGATAAAGTTTATTTTCAAAAAAGATACAAACTTCTGGAACTACAGGAGTTTCATCATCCAAGGCTGCTGCTATTTCTATGGCACTGATAAAATTTTCTCGCCCATCTGTTCGCAGCACTCCTAATGGCAACTGTGAGCCGGTAATAATCACCGGTTTATTCAAATTATTCAAAATAAAACTCAATGCTGATGCTGTATAAGACATGGTATCAGAGCCGTGTAAAATTACAAATCCATCAAATTCTTCATATCTGTTTTGAATTATTTCTGCCATTTCAATCCAATGCTGTGGCTGAATGTCCGAAGAATCAATTAGTGGATCAAAAGAAACGGCTTCGAGCCGATAATGGAGCATTTTTAATTCTGGAATATGATCATAAATCCGATTAAAGTCGAAAGGAATTAAAGCTCCCGTTTCTTCATTTTGAACCATGCCGATAGTTCCACCGGTATAAATTATTAGAATTGAAGTTGTTGTCATAATATCCTATATTTTAAATAATCTTTCAGCATTTGCTGTTGTTATGGATGCGATCTGTTGTATGCTTGTATTTTTTACTTCAGCCAGTTTTTGCGCTACCAAATGAACATAAGCACTTTCGTTACGTTTTCCTCGATAAGGAACAGGACTTAGATATGGCGCATCTGTTTCTAAAATAATATTTTTGAGGTCAATATTTTGAAGCACTGCAGCTAATCCAGAATTTTTGAAAGTTAAAACGCCACCAATGCCCAACATAAAACCAGTATCAATAATTTCCTCAGCTTGTGCTTGAGTACCCGTAAAACAATGAAAAACTCCATGAAGTTTTGGATTATTAAAGGTCTTAATCACCTCCATAATCTCTTGATGTGAGTCTCGTGAATGGATCACAATTGGTAATTGAAAATCTATTGCCCACTGAAACTGCTCCAATAAAGCCAATTTTTGTTGTTCTAAAAACTGCTTATCCCAATATAAATCAATGCCAATTTCCCCGATAGCAACATAATTACGCTGGGTTAATTGTGTTTTAAAGTAAGAAAGTACCTCTTGATAATCCGCTTTTACAGAAGTAGGATGCAATCCCATCATTGGAAAACAATTTGTAGGGAACTGATTACAAAGCTGATGCATGGGTTCAATGCTTTCAATATCAATATTAGGCAGTAGAAATTTTTCAATGCCTAAATCAAGAGCCCTATTAATGGTTTCCTGACGATCCTCGTCAAATTGGTCCGAATATAGATGGGTATGTGTATCAATTAAAATCATGCTGCAAAATTAGGAATTTAACGCAAGCTCTTCTATCTTTGCACTAATTAGTTTTTAGCATTTCAAATCTGATTAATTTTCCTTCAAATCAAATAAGACATTCTTTAAAATGAAATTATTATTGGTCCGTTTTAGTTCTATTGGAGACCTTGTTTTGACAACACCAGTTGTTAGGGCATTGGCTCAAAGTCCTCAAAAATATGAGATTCATTTTATTACCAAAGAGAAGTTTAAAGCCACGCTCATTCACAATCCTTATATCGACAAGCTCTATACTTTTAGCAAAGAAATTACAGAAATTGAAACAGAATTAAAAGCCGAACATTACGATTACATCATTGATTTACATAGTAATATACGCTCAAGGCGATTGTCAGTAATGCTGCATTGTCCCACTAAAAGATTCAATAAAATTAATTATGAAAAATGGCTAAAGGTTAATTTTAAATGGAATACTTTGCCAGATGTTCATATCGTTGATCGCTATATGGACACGATTTCTTTCCTTGGGCTTCAATATGATGGAATGGGTTTAGACTATTTTATTACTGATGAGGACGAAAAAATATTTGAAACAATCCAAATCACTAAAAACACAGATTACAACGTATTAGTAATAGGTGGTGCTCATCAAACCAAGCAAATTCCAGATCAAATACTCGTGGAAATAGGTAAATCCTCAGCTATCAAAACTGTGTTATTGGGAGGAAAAGAAGATTCTGAAAAAGCAAAAAAGTTATCCCAGCAAATTGGAGATCAGTGTGTTAATCTAGCCGGGGAGTTGAGCCTTAATCAATCTGCTGCATTGATTAAATATGCACATAAAATAGTAAGTCCAGATACAGGACTCATGCATATTGCGGCAGCGATGAAAAAGGAAATTATCACCATTTGGGGAAATACTATACCCGAATTTGGTATGTCTGCTTTGATGCCCAAAGCTATGATAAACAAGAACATAAATATTGAAGTTGAGGGCCTTAAATGCCGACCATGTAGTAAAATTGGCTATAAAACTTGTCCAAAAAAACATTTTGATTGTATGGAAAAACAGGATGTTCAAAAAATCATTGAGTTGCTCAATGAATAATTGATGGAGATATTTCAAAAGCTCTTCGTGAAAAAAATGATTATTTACGAAGTGTCATAAAAAAAATAAATTGTAAATTTGCTCACCAAATCCTTAATAATATTATATCATGACTGAAGAAGCTGAAATGTGTTTAGAAATGACCGAGGAAAATATGATTGCAGCGGTTAAACATTTGGAAAAAGAATTGCATAAAATTAGAGCAGGAAGGGCTAATCCTGGAATGCTTGATGGAATAGCTATTGAAAATTATGGCAGTCATATGCCCCTAAATCAAGTGGCAAGTATAAATACTCCAGACCCAAGAACTTTGGTAATTCAACCTTGGGACAAGGCAAATTTAGCGCTAATTGAGAAGGCAATTATTAACTCTACTCTTGGGCTAAATCCTCAAAATGATGGAGTGATTATTCGATTAAATATCCCCGTTTTGACAGAAGAGCGCCGGTTCGACCTTGTTAAAAAGTCGAAGCACGAAACCGAAGAAGCCAAGGTTGGTGTTAGAAATGCACGCAGAAATGCCAATCAAGAAGCTCAACAATTAGAAAAAGATGGCACTAGCGAAGATGAAGTGAAAACTTTATTAACTAAAATTCAGGATCTTACTGATAAATACATTCGAATTGTTGATGCTAAATTTGAAGAAAAAGAGAAAGATATTATAACTTTATAAACCCTCAGTGCAGTTTCTACAAATCTCTATTTGGCTTCGGTCGTCTAATATCTGCTGTAGAAAAGCTTTATATTCAGGATTATTCTGAATTGATTTATAATCATTTGTCATGATGTTTCCAAAGCGATGCTCTGCATCTTTATCAAAACAGCAAGGCACAACGCCACCATCCCAAGTAATTACACTCCCAGACCATGAGCGATAGCATTTGTTTGGTAACTGACTTTTAATCCTAAACTTCCCTGTTTCAAATTCTTCATAGCGCGAATATTTGATTTGGCCAGGTATCATATCGTTGCCACTTTCAAACTCATAAAGTTGAGCTGTTTTTAAACTTAACTTGTCAACACCCAACTGTTTAGCTATCGCTTTTATTTTATTGATTTGGTGTTCATTATGCTTAAAAACAATGAATTGTAACTCTATAAAGGGTGTTCTTGATTTCATAGCTTTTTTGGTTTCCACCATTTGCTTCACATTTTTCATCACCAGGTCAAAGTTTCCTCCTCTACGATATTTAATGTAGGTTTCGGCATCAGCTCCATCCATTGAGACAATCAAACGATCTAAGCCCGACTCAATTACTTCCATTGATTTCTCTTGAGTTAGGTAATGCGCATTAGTGGAGGTAGCAACCATTATTTTGCTCTTTTTCAAAAGCTTCACATAGTGAAGAAAATCCTTATGCAGCAATGGCTCTCCTTGAAAATAGAAGGTCACGTAAAGCAAGTATTTACCCAATTGATCGATGATTCGTAAAATAGTTTTTTCTTCCACCTTGCCTGTTGGGCGTGAAAACTGACGCAAACCAGAAGGACATTCAGGACATTGTAAGTTACAAGATGTGGTGGGTTCAATAGAAATACTGACGGGCATTCCCCATTGCCAGTTTTTTCTAAACATTCGGCCAATAAAATAAGAAAGTTTGATTTTAATCAGATTAATAAGCCGCGCTATCGTAAAAGAATTGATAGCGCTATATAGCCAGAATAGATTGATTTGCATACTTATAAGTCTTTCATTAGGCGCTTGACAAAAGTTTTATCGCTCAGCCCTTCTTTTGCAATAACTCTAAGTACGGTATAAATTGGTATTGCGACAATCATCCCTATAGGTCCGCCTAGTGTTCCTCCCATTACAATTACAATAAATATTTCTAGCGGATGCGCACTCACACTATTCGAATAAATTAAAGGTTGTAAAAGAAAATTATCAATCAAATTTGCGACAGCAAATACGGCTAATATAGCTCCAATCATGGCCAATGTATGGTCTAAACCAAGATACATAGTTGTCATAAAAACAAGAATACTACCGATTGAAGCGCCAATGAGTGGACCTAAATAAGGAATAATATTCATTAATCCTCCAATAAATCCTATAAGAATTGCGTTTTCCAGTCCAATAATAAGTCCACCAATAGTAATTAGCAACATCATTGTACTCACTTCAATCAAAATTCCGAAAAAATATCTAGAGAGCATCTTTTTGATTTTAAGCAAAATATGACTTGTTGAACGTTCATATTTTTCAGATACAAAAAGCATAACAATGCGCTGAAAAAGATCCTCTTCTTTGATAAAAAAGAAGGACATGAAAAGGACTGAAAAAACACCCATAAATAGATTTCCCGTCATATCAACTAATGAACCTAAGACTTTACTAAACTCAAGTTTATTCAGTAGTCCAGAAAAATTATAGACAATTATTGTTTCCAGATCTTGATCCGGTTTTAAAATATTGATCTCTCTTAGCCTTAATTCAGTAGAGGTAAAAATATTGCCCCATTGTGTGGCCACTTGCTGTTTGTCAATTTTGGCCAAATCTTCGGCTTGAGAAGCAATTGAAGGTACTAATATAGCCATTATACTACTCAATACCAGTATAATAATGATTAAGCTAATTGTTGCAGATAATGCTTTAGGAAAAGGCTTCTTTCGGATTTTTATTTTACTCAATAATTTTACAAATGGTTGTCCAACGACTCCAATTATTGCGCTGATAACTAAATAAACAACAATTTCGGTAAAAAACCACAGAAAAAGAATAAAGAGAACTGTCCCTATTAATTGATAAGTCTTAGTTGAATCCCAAGTCATAAATAATAATTTTTACAAAAGTACTGAATTTTTAATTTGAAAACCGCTTGGAATAATGATAAAATCCATCTTTTAATTCCATTGAAAGTATTAACTTTTAAGCTTAATTAAAAAAACAAGTGAGTTGTTCAAAGTCATAAAAAACATCAATTCTGCATCAATTATTTGACTAAATTTGTTGTCAAATTTCGAACAATAAATGATTAGTCCGTTAATAAAATATAGCTCTGTTCTTCAAACCATGAATAAGGGTTTGCTTTGGTCTGTAATAACAGGGATTTTATTTATAAGTAATTTACTAATTACAAGTTCTTTAATTGCAGAAGGAACCAAACAAATCATGCCCTATGACTCCTGCTTAAGCCGTCTGAACTTGGAGCCTGATTTTACTGCTTTTGCTATGTATGGCTGCACTCCTTTCGAGCGACTCAATATTCACATAGCCAACGTAGGAGAGAAGATATACTATGGATTTGGAAGAGTATTTGACGCAAGTCAATATGAGCAATTCGATTTATATTATAGAATAAAGGATGCCGGAGGAAACATTGTTGTAAATCAGAGTTTAATCCCTAGTTCCGGAACAGGATATATTTCCTCTCATACGATTGCATTAGCAGGTCCAACGATAATAAACACAGCTGGTTATGTAGCATTATCATATACACCAACTACTACGGGTGATTTCTATATTGAATTTTATTTTAATTTTGTTGGCGCTGGAGATCGGCGCGAAATAGAATATTTTGATATTACAGTCACCAATGCTGCTAATCAAAAGATTGATGGCCGAGTTTGGTCCCAAGAATGGCAATTTACGGTAACAGCTTCTCCACAACCAAATCCCTATGACAATCCATTCTATGGCGAAATGTATATTTATTCTGATGATAGCATTGTTACTTCAGTGGATTTTAATGGCTTAAAACCTTATGTATTTGCCATGTCTGCGAATGAAACCGGAACAGCAAATACTGGAAACATCCTTCAAGATCGGAAATCGAAAATAGGAAAGAACACATATCCACAATATAAAATTTTTCTGAACGACCCTGATAGTATTGTGTATCCCTCTGGTATAATTGGAGGATTTCTAAGTCCATTAACCTTTGACGGTTGCCCAGGAAATCACTGTATTAACATTAACACAAGCAAATCAGGTGCAATTCAACTTTTAATAGACTTAAACGGCATTCCTGGTTATCAAATTGGAACGGCAGACCTGTTAATCGTTCAAAACGTAAGCGCAGGATTGAGCTGTATCCCTTGGAATGGAAATAATGGATTTGGACTTCCTGTGGCTGCTGGTACGGTGATAAAATTTAAAGTTACTTTTGTTTCAGGACTAACCCATTTGCCTATATATGATGCTGAACACAACCCTAATGGATATATTATCAGCCTTGTACGACCGGTAACTTCAACAACTACCTTTAACTTGTATTGGGATGATTCCAATTTTCCGGGCGCATCCATTCCGCCGTCAACAGGCTGTAATAGTGCTTTTGGATGTCATATTTTTAATAATATGTTTGGCGACCAACGTACAATTAATACCTGGTGGTATGCAGCAAGTAATATTGAGGATAGTCTAACTGTTATTTATTCTCGAATTAGGATTGACAGCATTTTAATTACCAATGCAAGTTGCCCAAATATATCTGATGGTGTAGCACAAATTGTGGCCAATGGAGGAATAATGCCTTATACATACAGTATCAACGGAGGAGCGTTGCAGACCAGTCCAGTATTCACTAGTTTAGCCATTGGCAATTATTCGGTAACTGTTGCAGATTCAAATAATTGCATAGCAACAGACACTTTTTCTATATCAAGTTCTCCCACCCTTGTTGCAATAACAACTAGTAGCAATGATACTTGCAATCTAGGCAATGGTTCAATTTCAATTATAATCAGTTCTGGGGCGGGACCTTTTCAATATTTGTGGAATACTAGTCCACCTTCTAACACACAAAATATTAGTAATCTGTTGGCGGGAGTTTACAGCTTAAGTATCACAGATGCTTATAATTGTGTATTTAATTTTACTGATTCCATTATTAATGTTCCTTCAGGTATTTTTATTGTTCCAACGGTTTTAGATGATACTTGTACAAATAATATGGGGGCAATTTCTCTATCAATAAGCAATACAAGTGCTCCATTAACCTATTTGTGGAATACGAATCCTGCGCAAACCACAAGCAGTATTCAGAATTTGGGCGCAGGATTATATGCAGTAACCGTCACAGAAAATGGAAATTGCCATACAATTCTAAATTTCAGTTTAAACGACATGCCACCTCCAAGCCCCATTTTTACTTTGCCTGATAAAGCTTGTGTTGGCGATTCTGTTTTGGTACAATATGTTGGCAATCAAACTCCTCCTGAAAATTATTTATGGAGTTTTGGCATTGCAAGCACTTTAAATGGGAATAATTTAGGTCCATATGCACTCAATTATTTACAAATAGGAATGCACTATATCAGCTTAAGCGTTAGCAAAACCGGCTGTCCATCCAGCTCTTATTCCGATTCTATTCAATTATTCAAAATTATTGCTTTAGTTGATAGTTTCAAAAATGTAAATTGCTTTGGTGGAAATGATGGGATGATTGATATTAGCTCGATTGGAGGAGTTCAACCTTATACTTATTTGTGGAATCCTGGAGGAATTGGTGGGTCTAGTAATAATCTGCTTTTGGCGAATGCATTTGAGATTATTATTACAGATTCAATTGGATGTAAAGCTATTGTTAACCAGACAATTTCACAACCTGATGCACTAGATATTCAATTAACTCCAAGCGAAGTAAGCTGCATATATTTATGTGATGGAGCCATTGCTAGTCAAGTTATAGGTGGAACACAGCCCTATGTTTATCAGTGGTCAGCCCCATTATTCCCAAATACTATCTCCATCAATAATGTTTGCGAAGGAAATTATACGCTTAAAATAATAGATCAAAAACAATGTGAGGATTCTGCATCAACTTATGTAGGCGTTCGTACGACACTTTTGGCTGATTTTAGCTATTATTTTTTGCCCGATTATGTTGATAGAAATACCGTTGACTTCGCTTTTACTGGATATGGAGCAGATTCATACTTATGGGATTTTGGAGATTTTCAAGGCTCTACAATAAAAAACCCACGTCACTACTATAATTTAGATACAACCTATTGGGTCGAATTAATTATAAACAGCGGAGCTCCAGATTATTGTTTGGATACGGCACGAAAGTTTATTCAAGTATTACCACCTTTTAACCTATTTGTACCCAATGCTTTTACACCCAATGGCGATGGTAAAAACGATCTCTTTTTGATTACCGGAAATCGCGTTAAATACTTTCAGATTTATCTTTACAATCGATGGGGACAGCTTGTTTTTGAGTCAAATGATATTTTAGTTGGCTGGAATGGTGAGTATAAAGGAGTAGAGGCGCCACTGGATGTTTATTCGTTTATCATCAATGTAGTTGGTGAAAATGATAAAACGTATCAGCGTATTGGAACGGTGACTTTGATTCGGTAGAATAATTGCATAAAATGAAAGACTTAATTATCGAATAAACAACCTAAGTATAAACACAAAATAAATAATATAATTATTCGGAATAAATGAGTATTTCAAGACCAACTAAATTAGATTTTATTATTGCACTTGCTATTATTATAGTTTGCTATACTCTGTTTAAAATTGGATTATTTGATACCAATATCATAGCGGGAGGCAAAGAATATTTTAAGCCAAACTTAAATAAGGTTAATGAAGGTATAATTACAGCAAAATACTTAGACAAACATAATCACAATTACAAAACAATCGAAATAAAGTTAGACAATGAAAATGAGTTTTATTATATTTTACGAGGTGCCTACGACGACCGATTCTACACCTATATTGAAATTAATGATTCATTAATAAAAATGGAATATGGAAATGAGATAATAGTAAGGAGAAATTCTATTGATTCACTTTTTAAACTTGATATTGATGGATATAAATAAAAACTATTTACACAATAGTTCTATTAAATACTAGTTTTACACCGACACAAACAAACAACAAACATTTTTAAGAAACAATTTTTAAATTACATTTGCCCTTGATGAAGACAAATTTAAGCATATATCTGATAATCCTTATCTCCTTAGTATTGAGCGCTTGCGCAACAATGGTAATGCCTGAAGGAGGTGATGTTGACAATACTCCTCCCGTTCCGGAGTCGTTTTTGCCACCCAATAGAAGCACCAATATGCATAAAAATAAAATCGTTATCCGCTTTGATGAGTTTATTATTTTAAGCAAATTAACTCAACAATTGGTAGTTTCGCCACAAATGATTGAAAATCCTAATATTTTTATTCAAGGCAAAAAACTCGTTATAGAATTGCCCGATTCCCTGATGCCTAATACAACTTATACCCTATTTTTTGGCGATGCCGTTGTAAATTTCAAAGAAAATTTACCTGTGCATAATTTCTCTTATGTTTTTTCAACAGGAGATGTTCTGGATTCATTGATGTTAAGGGGTACTGCTGTCAACGCATTTGATCATCATGTTTATGAGGAGCTTTTTATTCTACTCTATAAATCGCTTGATGATAGCGTATTGTATAATAAAAAGCCTTACTATTTAATTAAAACTGAAAAGAATGGAGATTTCAGGCTCAATAATCTATCTCCTGGAAATTATCAGATTTTCGCATTAAAAGACGTCAATCGGAATTATATTTATGATCAGCCTTCTGAAGAAATTGCATTTTACGATTCGCTAGTAATCCCCTATCATCCCTCAACATTTGTAAAAGACACTGCAGATACTACTGCTTTGGAACCGCCTCCTTTGCCTTCAGCAATTAAATTGTATGCCTATACCGAAACGCCTAAAGAGGTGAAATTACTTTCAAACCGGGTCATTTCTCAAAATAAAATATTATTTACATTCAATCGCGATATTCAAGATTTTAAGCTTTTACCCATTGGTTTTGAGTCAGATACTATTTGGCATTTTGACACCAAAAATCCAACAGGTGATAGTATTTTTACCTATTTAATGGGTGTCGAAAAAGACACTATATTTGTTAGCGTGGCTGATGGAAACAATATTTTGGAAGATTCACTACGATTGATTTTGGTTAAGAAAAAGAGATCTCCTGTTGCAAGTCGAAGGAAGAAGAAAGAAGAGGACGCTGTTGAAACTCCAAAACCTATACCGGCTCCAAAGTTAGTTTTTAAAAATAATTTGAGTCAGAGCTTTCCATTTTTTGGTGAAGTCTCTCTTAAGTTTAGCGTGCCTTTAATTGCTTTTCATTTTGATAGAATAGAACTTTATAAGGCAAAGGACACACTTTGGATTCCCATAAATTTTGAAGCAGAATTAAGCGATACTATTAATAATCAAAAAATTATAATCCATTCAGAATTTAGTGAACGCGAGAGATATAAACTCTTAGTAAGAGATAGCACCTTCTTCGACATCTATCATGCAACTAACGATTCCATAAAATCGGAGTTCTTGACTACCGAAATGCGGCAATATGGCAGCCTAAAATTGATAGTAAATTATAGCAGCCAGAAATCGCTAATTGTACAGCTCCTCAATGAAAAGGACAAGGTGATTTATTCACAATTAATCCAAGCTTCTGGGAATATCAAGTATCCGTATTTACCCGATGGAAAATATAAAATAAAAGCTATTTTAGATGAAAATGGCAATGGGAAGTGGGATAATGGAGACTTGCAAACACGACGACAACCAGAAAAAATCTACTTTATACCCCAATTAATAGACATACGTGCCAATTGGGACAATGAGCAAGTTTGGAATATTGAAGATTAATTGTTGCCGAAATCAAGCTCTATAAATTGATTAATCTAAAAGAGGAAAATTACTATCTTTGTTTGAATGAAAATCGCTTTGTATCATGAAAAAATATATATCAATCATCATCTTGTTATTCCTCTTTTTAGGAAATAGTTTTGCTCAAAATTCTCCTGATTATTATCCCAATATTATTTTACTCAAACTAAAACCACAATATCGCTCAGTAATTGTTTCCGATAAGGTAAATAATAATGATTTACAAGTTTTGATGGATCATTTACAATCGGCAGAGATCAGTAAAATATTTCCCAATCATCAAGCGATAGAGCCCGATATTAATAAGTTTGGAGATAGTTTGGTAGACTTAAGTTTGTGGTTTGAGCTCAGATATCAATCCAATATTCCAGTGAGTAAGTTAATTGCTCAATTATCAGGCCTAAATATTTTCCAATATGTAGAACAACGATCAATAAATCGAATTTTATCCAATCCAAATGACCCTTTAAAAGGCAATCAATTTTATCTCAATACCATAAAAGCCTATGAAGCTTGGGATATAGAAATGGGCGATACGAATATAATTGTAGGAATTACAGATACTGGACTTGACAAGGTCCACGAAGATTTAATCCACGGGATAAAATATAATTATCAAGACACCATTGATGGATTAGATAATGATAACGATGGTTTTATTGATAATTTTTGTGGCTGGGATGTAGCAAATAATGATAATAATGTGCAATGGAATGTTTTAGGACATGGAACTTTTGTAAGTGGGTTTGTGAGTGCTGTGCCTAATAATAATATTGGAATTGCTGGTGTGGGTTATCATACTAAAATACTTCCCGTTAAAATTGATGACTCAACCGGTTATTTATCAAAAGATTACGAAGGAATAGTTTATGCTGCAGATCATGGAGCGTCCATTATCAATTGCTCTTGGGGAGGCACTCATGGCGAGCAATTTGGAAGAGATATTGTTGATTATGCCTCAAATAATAAAGGAGCTTTGATTGTGGCAGCATGCGGAAATAGCAATAATAATATAATGCTTTTTCCTGCTACTTACGAAAATGTAATGAGTTGTGCGGCAACAGATTCTATGGATATTCGTTGGGCAAATTCATCTTATGGTTCACAAGTTGATATCAGCGCTCCCGGAACTTTTGTATATTCTACATGGGTAAATAATTCCTATATTTCATCCCACGGAACCAGTTTTTCTGCGCCTATAGTATCGGCGGCAGCGGCTCTGGTAAAGGCTCATTTTCCGCAAATGAGCAACTGGCAAATTCGAGAAAAACTTCGAGTTAGTGCTGATATAATTGATACAATTCCTGCTAATAGTTCAACAATTGGTGCAATGGGTAGTGGCAGACTTAATATTTATCGCGCACTTACTGACTCGCTTAGCCCTTCAATCCGCTACAAAAACAGAAATATTGTGCAATCGAATGATACCCTTTTTATTGGAGGCGATTTTATCAACTATTTACATCCATCATCTAGCTCTTTGCAAGCCCAAATTAGTATCAATTCGCCTTATTTATCGATTGTAAATCCAATACAGGTATTAGGAACGATTAATACGCTTTCCGTAGTCGATAATTATTCTAATCCATTTATTATTAAGATTTTACCTAATGCTCCCATTGGTTACTATTTGGATATTAAAATCAGCTATACGGACACAAATTATAGTGGTTTTGAATATTTCAGGATTAGTTTAAATCCAGACAATGCCGTATTAGATACCAACACAATTATCACTTCAGTCAATTCGTATTCCTTGGTGGGATTTTCAGATGGAAGTAGAGAAATAGGTAGCGGATTTACCTATAAAGCCGGCAGAAACTTATTGTCATACGGTGGTCTAATTGTGGCCACAGCCAACAATAAAGTTTCCGATAATGTTTATGGCGCATCAATTTATGAAGATGATTTCGTGCCTATAACGGCAGCACAAAAAATTGATCCACCAACAGAAGGCGATCAAATGTGGCTCAATGTCTATAATGACAATAATGCAAGTTTTACCAAAAACAATATTCAAGTGGAGCAGTATTCTTATGCTTTCAATCAAGCGCCATTAGATAAAATCGTGTTTTTAAATTATAAGATTATCAATAAAGGAAATACAGCTTTGGCTAATGTTCGTGTGGGTTTTTATGCAGATTGGGATATTGGCTTGTCTTATGCCAACAAATCGCTATATGACAATAGCTTAAAACTAAGCTATACTTTTCCTACGTCTGGAGGAACTTATACTGGAATTCAGATTGTTTCTGATAAGCCAGCCAATTGCTATAATTTTGATAATGATGGACTTGCTAGCAGCATTAACCTCTATGATGGATTTATGGATTTTGAAAAATGGGATGCTATGGGCTTGATGAGAACGTCTGCCGGTGCAACTTATTCTTATGGAAATGATGTGAGTAGTTTATTAAGTACAGGTTCGCTTTCTATTCCTGTTGGAGACACCTTAAATCTTGTTTTTGCCCTTTTAGCCGGTGATTATGAATTAGATATAAAAAATTCGGCACAAGCGGCCAAAGATTGGTATTTTAATACGGCTGGAATTAGCAATTTAAATCACGATGAATTAATTCAATTAAAGAATAAACCCAATCCGTTTACAGATCAAACAGAAATCAGTTTTAACTTAACAAAATCAGAAAAAATAAAATTGGAACTTTTAGATGAGCAAGGAAAGTTAATAAGAACTATTACAGATCAAAAATGCAGTGCAGGATCTCATACTTATACTTTAGATTCGAGCACCTTACCTGTTGGTATTTATTATTGTCGCCTTTCTAATTCCACCATGACGACGAGCCGTAAAATGGTTTTGCTGAGGTAGATAAAGAATCAAAAAATAATTTATGCTTGCATAAAAAAAGCCCTGATTAAATGATTAATCAAGGCTTTTTTAATATAATTGATATGATTTATTTAGCTACTCTTTCAAGCCATTTAATCATAAACATGATTGTGAACATAGAGATCGCAGTGGCAGTTACAAAAATACCCCAAGTCATCCAAATTGGAATAGTTTCATAAAGAACAGCGCCAATAAATAGCAATCCATTTCCTAAAGCTGTGGCACCAAGCCATCCGCCCTGCATCAAACCTTGATACTGAGGAGGAGCAACTTTAGACACGAAGGAAATACCCATTGGGCTGATAAAAAGTTCAGCTACAGTAAGGATAAAATAAGTTCCTAATAGTAAAAATGGAGTAACTCGTGCCGCATCAGTAAGAGGAGTACCACCATGGGAAGTACTGATTTCAGTAAACATTGGAAGTCCAAATGACCCAAATAACATGAGTACGAAAGCTGACATGGCAATACCCATACCGATGGCAATCTTCTTAGGTGTAGAGGGCTCCATATTTCGAGTACGTAACCAACCAAAAATACCTACAAGAATTGGCGTTAAACCAACAACAAATATAGGATTCATAGCTTGAAATACTTCGGCTCCCTTAAAAGTAATACCCCAAATAGTAAATACTAATAAGCTTAAATCAGTATAATCTCTCGCAAACATAGTAAGCGTTAATCCATTTTGGTGGAATGAGAACCAGAAGAAAATTACAACACCAAATACAGCTAATAAAGCATACATACGTTGAGCAACTTCTTTTGCTTCCATTTTTATTTCTTCAGTAATTTCACCTTTTTCATTAGTTACTATACCTTTAGGATTAGGGAAGTTCTTTTTATTAACTAAGAAAACAACCGTAGAAATAGCCATTGCAATTATAGCTACACCAAAAGCATAATGAAATCCTTCGTTAAATACATTTAAGTACTCGTTAGAGAATGCCGTTAAGTCAGTAATTGCAGTTCCAGATGCCGTTTCTGCAGCAATTCTGAAATTAGCTTCAGACTCAGGAGTCAATGAACCACTAAGGAAAGAATGGCAATATTCTGGCAAACTACCATCATACTTAAAATTGAATTTTCCTAACCACCAATTACGTACACCAATTGCAGTAAATGGGGCGAAAATAGCACCTACATTTATAAAAGCATAGAAAAGAGAAAAACCAGAGTCTCTTTTTGCACCATACTTCTCATTGTCATACATTTGACCTACCAAAGCTTGAAGATTTCCTTTGAATAAACCATTACCAAAGGCAATAACAAATAATCCTCCTATAGAAATAGAAAGGAATAATGGAACATTTGATACCGGAGTAGGTGTTGGGATAGCCATAATAAGATAACCTACTGCCATCAGGATTAATCCCGCTAAAATGGTTCCTTTATAATTTTTTATACGGTCAGCGATAACACCACCTACTAATGCCAAGATGTAGATTGAAAAGTAGAATCCTGAATAAATATAACCAGCATCAGTTCCACTTAATCCAAACTTTGCTTGGAGAAATAAAACTAAAATAGCCATCATTGTGTAAAATCCAAATCGTTCACCCATGTTGGCTAACGAAGCTGGAATAAGTCCCTTCGGATGTCCTTTAAACATAATTTAAAATATTGATTAATAAATAATTTACTTGTCAGTTCCTTTATAGAAGGCGCAAATATAGAAAAAAAGCGATTTGAAAAGATATTTATTATCTGCCTATAAATTGTAGTGCTTATTCAAATTCTCAAACGCTATTCAGAACAAAATAAGTATCTTTGCCAAAACTAATTTTGATATGCAAATAAGAATCGTAAACAAGTCGTCAAACCCTTTGCCACATTATGCTACCAAGGCAAGTGCAGGTATTGATTTAAGGGCCAATTTAAGTAATGATATTATCATGAAACCCCTTGAAAGAACTATTGTACCTACGGGTTTATTTATAGAAATCCCTGTTGGCTATGAAGCACAAGTTCGCCCAAGAAGTGGTTTGGCCATCAAAAAAGGGGTCACCGTGCTCAATACACCAGGGACAATAGATGCCGATTACCGTGGTGAAATTATGGTGATATTGATTAATTTGTCGAGTGAGGATTTTGTGGTAAAACACGGTGAGCGAATTGCTCAAATGGTGATAGCTGCTCACGAACAAGCAGAATGGGAACTCGTTGATGATCTTTCAGAAACTGAAAGAGGTGCTGGCGGTTTTGGAAGTACTGGAGTTTAATTTTTTAAAAAACCTAAATATCAAATACATAACTATATGAATATCATAATCCCAATGGCAGGTATGGGAAAGCGCATGCGCCCACATACTTTAACTATTCCAAAACCCTTGATCAGAATTGCAGGAAAACCTATTGTACAGCGCCTTGCTGAAGGAATTGTAAAAGTGGCTGGACAGCAAGTGAAGGAAATCACTTTTATTATAGGTGATTTTGGACAAGAGGTAGAAAACGAGCTTTTGGCCATTGCAAATAGCCTTGGTGCAATAGGTAAAATTTACTATCAAGAGGAAGCTTTGGGAACTGCACATGCCATCAATTGTGCTGCTGAGTCGCTTCACGGAAATGTAATTGTGGCTTTTGCAGACACTTTATTTGATGCAGATTTTGAATTAGATACAGAAAAAGACGGCATTATTTGGACTCATAAAGTTGAAGATCCTTCGGCTTTTGGTGTGGTTAAAAAAGGTCAGGATGGTATCATTACCGATTTTGTAGAAAAACCCAAAGATTTTGTATCGGATGAAGCCATTATTGGGATTTATTATTTTAATGATGGAGAGAATCTTCAAAGTGAATTGCAGTTTTTGATGGATAATAACATAGTGAAAGGGGGCGAATATCAACTTACTGACGCTTTGGAAAATATGAAACTCAAAGGATTGAATTTTTATAGTGGCCAAGTAAAAGAATGGCTCGACTGTGGCAATAAAGATGCAACGGTTTATACCAATCAAAGGGTTTTGGAACTTATTAAATCAGAAAATCTTATTGCAAATACTTTGAAATCAAATAACGCTGTAATTATTGAGCCATGCTATATTGGCGAAAACGTTACTATTGAAAATTCTATTATTGGGCCACACGTTTCTATTGGAGAAGGAAGTGTGATTACAAATTCTATTATCACCAATAGTATTATCCAAACCAATTGCAACATTACAATGGCCGTGATTGATAATTCTATGATTGGCAGTTTTGTAAATTATTCGGCCAAAGCAACTAACTTAAGCATGGGTGATTACTCAACATTATCTTAAAAAATCTTAATCTTTTTTAGAATGATTCTAAATAGGGTTTTTTCTATATCTTTGCAGCCTTAATTAGAATCATTAACTAATATAAAAATAATAACATTATGGCACAAATTACATTAAAAGGAAATGCAATCAATACGATTGGCGATTTACCAAAAGTAGGATCACAAGCTCCAGATTTTAAACTAGTTGCTAATGATTTATCGGAGAAATCAATGGCAGATTATAAAGGTCAAAAACTAATTTTAAATATTTTCCCAAGTTTAGATACAGGCACATGTGCAGCTTCTGTTCGTCGTTTTAATGCCGAGGCATCAAAACTTGAGAACACAGTTGTATTATGTATTTCTAAAGATTTACCTTTCGCTCAAACACGTTTTTGTGGCGCAGAAGGTTTGGATAAAGTACATACTCTTTCTGATTTCCGTTACGGAACTTTCGTAAAAGATTATCAAGTAGAAATTGCAAACGGACCGCTTGCTGCTTTAGCTAGCCGTGCAGTAGTTGTACTTGACGAAAATGGAAAAGTTATTTATACTCAACAAGTTCCAGAGATAGTTGATGAACCTAACTACGAAGAAGTAATGAAGATGATCTAGTGTCTGCCAGAAAACGACAACCTCTTCGTTAGGAATAAAATTGAAAAACATTATTTACTATAGTAAACGCCTTATTTTCAACTTCATTCCTCCCTCGATTTTGACGCCTTCTGACGTCCACTTCCAAGAAAATGAGGTTTTGTCGCTGAAATTGCTTCTCAAGAATATTTAATAAAAAAGCCATCATCAGCTTTAGGCTGATGATGGCTTTTTTATGCTTTGAAAATGCTTATTTTAAAACCCCTCAAGGCTCATAGTAACTGTAGGAATTAATAATAAAGCTCCTAGCAATAGGAGTATAAGCATGAGTTTGGCAATCCATTTTACCCAAATATCATAAGGGATACGAGCCACACCAAGCACTCCAATTAATACTCCAGAAGTAGGAGTTATCATATTGGTAAAGCCATCACCAAATTGGAAAGCCATCACCGTTGCTTGTCTGCTGATTCCTATTACGTCAGAAAAAGGAGCCATAATGGGCATTGTTAAAGCAGCTTTGGCAGAGCCCGATGGTATGATCACATTAATTACATTTTGAATTACATACATCATTTCTACTGTCCCTGTTTTACCCAAACCCAACATCGATTGCGATAAACTGTGTAAAATAGTGTCAATTACATTTCCTTCTTGGAGAAGAATAATAATACCACCAGCGAGACCCACCACCAAGGCTGCCGATGTAATATCCTTTACTCCGTCAATATAATGTTTAACGATAGTATTGGCATCATAGCGCATGCTTATACCTGTAAACAAACCCATTGCAAAAAATAAAGTGGCGATTTCCATTACATACCAATCGTAGCCCATCACGCCAACGATTAGAAAAATGATTGTAAAAAGCAATAAAACAAGAATGAAAAAATGTACCGATTTTCTTAAGCCGAACAATCCAAGTATGGCAAATAATGCAGCCGAAATTGGTAAAGCATACCAATGAAAGGTTGAATTTCCAATTTTTAATGCTGTAATTGGAAATATATAAGCATAAGTTATCAAAACGCCAAGAATAACAAAATAAGAAATCCATGCATTAATTGGCGTATAATATTTAATCTCATCTAAGTTATTTTGAGTATTTCTATTTCTCCAATACTCATCTATATGATAACCTGCTGATTTCTGAGGATTTCTTTTAACTTTATTAGCATAAACCAGTATAAAAGTAAAACCAACCGTATTAATAACTACCCATGAAAACATTCGATAAGCAATTCCCGAAAATAGCGGTAAATCAGATAAACCTTGTGCAATGCCAATGGTAAAGGGATTTAGAACGGCTCCCGCAAAACCAAGTCCAGCGGCAACAAATACGATAGCAACACCTGTTATAGAATCATAACCCATACTAATGGCTAGGGGAACAAGGATAATAATAAACGCAATAGTTTCTTCACTCATGCCGAAAATAGCGCCAAATGCGCTAAACATTATCATGATTAGAATCAATATAACATTATTAACACCAACTAGTTGTAATAATTTCCAATGCTCAATTTTTTTTGTAAACTTCAAAAAGGAAAATATTCCAACATCAATTGCTCTACTTTGATTCATAATCCAAAAGGCACCGCCAATCATAAGAATAAATACAATAATCCCTGCCTGTTTTTCAAATCCCATAAAAAATGCAGCAAAAACTTGCCAAGTCTGTGGCTGAGAATCTGCATCGTGAAATGAATTATCAACAATTACTGTTCGGCTGACTCCGTTCACTATTTCAGTAGTTCTATCATATTGACCACCAGGTACAAACCAAGTTGTAATAGCCGCGATAATAAGAATAAAAAACACAATGACGTAAGTATGGGGGACTTTCTTTAGCATTTGTTATTGATTTGATGTTTGTTTTAAATCTTAAATTCAATTAGTAAATGCAACTTTTAGGAGGCATTTAAGATTAATATTTTTTCAGACGAAAGAGAGAAAAATCTCTCCTTCTGTCTGAATGGATATAAGTCTTATATTCGTCTCCGTCCAAAAAGTTGTAATATGAGTCATATAACCAGGGAACAAAGATATACAATATCAGTATTGTTAAAGCAAGATTATAGCCAAACAGAGATTGGTAACCTTATTGGCAAAGACAAATCGGTGATTAGTCGAGAAATCAGACGTAATCGTGATCTTCGTAGTGGAGAATATCGTAATGATTTAGCGCAAAGAAAATACGAGCAACGGCAAGCACACAAATCAGAGCGAAGGTTTTTTACAGAAGAGATTCAACAGTATGTAGAGTCATTAATAAAGCAGGATTATAGTCCAGAGCAGATAGTTGGAATATCTAAGAAAGAGGAAAAGACTTGCGTGTCCCATGAGCGTATTTATCAACATATTTGGAAAGACAAAAAACAAAAAGGTGAATTACATTTACACCTCAGACGTAAGGGGCGCAGGTACCGTAAACGTGGTTCTGCTAAAGACACAAGAGGAATTATTAAAGACAGAATTAGTATAGACAGTCGACCAGAAATAGTAGAACAACGCACTCGATTTGGAGATCTTGAAGCAGATTTAATTATTGGTAAAAATCATAAACAAGCCATCCTTACTATAAATGATAGAGCAAGTGGTGTATTAAAAATGAAGAAGGTGAAATCCAAAGAAGCTATAGTTGTTGCTCAAGCAATGAATGAACTCCTTGAAGACTGGATTCCATACATTCAAACTATTACCTCTGATAATGGAAAAGAATTTGCTCAACACAAACTAGTTGCACAAAAATCTAACATTGATTTTTACTTTGCTCACCCTTATCATTCATGGGAAAGAGGCTCAAATGAGAACCTAAATGGATTAATAAGACAATATTTTCCTAAAAAATATGACTTTAAATTAATTGATGAACAGATGATTAGAGTGGTGGAGGAAAAAATTAATACAAGGCCAAGAAAAAGACTTAATTTTGAAACCCCATTATTTGTAATGGATAAATTATTGTTTAATCAAAAAGTTGCATTTACAACTTGAATTCAGCAATAATAATAATTGATGATTGCTTTATTGATGCTTAGTCGCTTGCTTTATTTTTAAGCATGGGAACAAATGCAAAATTGCCATAAGTTTTTTGTTCGTATTGTAACTCACTGACACGTGTAATTTTAGTCATAATTTGACCTTCATTTCCACCAACCGGAATGATCATCCAGCCGCCTACTTTCAATTGAAGTAAAAGTTCTTTAGGAATATCTGGAGCTCCAGCGGTTACAATTATTTTATCAAAAGGGCCATAAGTTGGCAAGCCTTTATAGCCATCGCCATAAAATAGGTTCATGCGATATCCCAATTGCTCAACAAACAACTTTGTCTTTTCATACAGTCTTTTCTGTCTTTCGATACTGTATAGTTTAACTCCTAATTCCACTAAAACACAGGCCTGATATCCAGAACCTGTTCCCACTTCTAGAACTTTATCTCCTTTTTTAACTTCCAACATTTGGGTTTGAAACGCTACCGTATAAGGTTGTGAAATAGTTTGGCCAGAGCCAATCGGAAAAGCGACATCCTCATAAGCAAATCGATCAAAGGAAGAATCTAAGAATAGATGACGTGGAATCTTTCCAATGACCTTTAAAACAGCCTCATCGCTTATTCCTTTTTGTTTTACAACCTGAACCAAACTGGCTCGCATTCCTTTATGTCTAAATGTATCAAGCATTTATGATTGTTTATTATTAACAATAGCATTTTAATTAACGGCAAATTTAAGGGTTTTAAGCTTATATTTTAAGGCTTATTTTTACCCAACTAAATAGGTATATGAATAAAATCGGTATTATTGGTTTAGGTGAGCACTCTGCTCAACATATTCAGAAAATTCAAGGCATTCACGACTTTGAGTTAGTGGGAGTGTATGACCATAATCCTAAAATAGCCCATAAGGAAGCTCAAAATTTTGGACTTAAAGCATTTGCAAATCCGCTGGAATTAATAGAGCAGGCTGAAATCATTGACTTCGTGATGCCGCTTCCTATGGATTTTGAGCATATTTGTTTAGCAATTAAAAATTCACGTCATATATTTTTTCAAAATCAGTTTTTGCAAGATATTCAGATGGCAAAAAAATTAATTCCGCTGGCTGAAGAAGCTCGTATAAAAGTGCAAGTAAGTAGATCTGATCGTTTTAATCCTGCTGTGGTGGAAGCCCGGAAATATGTAAATCAGCCAAGTTATATCGAAACTCGAAGAGCCATAACTTATTCACCAAGTGCAACTTCCTCCAATAGCCGAGTGATGAATCTGCTGCTCGAAGATATTGATCTTATACTGAGTTTTGTGGAATCTGGGGTTCATCGAATCCAAACTCGCACAAATAATCCTTTTAGCGATCAAGTGGATTTAATTAATGTAAGAATAGAATTTGATAATGGTTGTGCGGCTAATATCAATATTAGTAGCTTGTCGTCAATCGAATATACCAAAGCAGCATTTTATCAAGAAAACGCTGTAATAAACATCAATCTTTTGGACAGAAAACTAGAAGTATTGAGTTCAACTTCCCATCCTGATAAAAATTTAGCGGCAAATTTTAGCGGAAATCAAATGCAATTTGACGGCTTACACGCTGAATTTCAAAGTTTCAATAATTGTATTGCTAAAAACACCAATCCACTTGTAGGATTAAATGAGGTTTCGCAAGCTTTAGAAATTTTGGAGATTGTAAAGTCTCAGATTGCTTACTAAGGCTGGCTCTTCTTTAAGCCAAATCCATGCTAAAAAATTATTTTGCCTTGGAATAAATTCTTTTAATTTTACCTAATCGCTTAATAAGTACTTTTGCAGCTCAAACTAAATACATAATATTGATGAATTTCAAAGAATTAGGAATAAATGATGATTTTATTTTGGGCTTAAATGAGCTTCAAATTATTACACCAACAGAAATACAAAAAAACGTAATTCCGATTTTATTAGCTGGCGATACAGACCTTGTGGGTCAAGCGCAAACTGGTACAGGAAAAACGGCAGCTTATGGCTTGCCTTTATTGCAGAAAATAAATCCAAAACGAAATGTTGTGCAAGGCTTAATCCTTTGTCCTACAAGAGAATTGGGGCAGCAGGTAGCCAAACAGTTGTTTAAATATACTAAATACAGTGCGAAAATATTTACAGAGGCAGTTTATGGCGGAGCACAAATTAATCAACAAATTGTCAATTTAAAACGACCAACTCATATTATTGTGGCAACTCCTGGCCGGCTTATCGAATTGGTGAAGAAAAAAGTGATTGATTTGAGCCATGTAAATACTGTTATTTTGGACGAAGCTGACGAAATGTTAAGCATGGGTTTTAAAAAGGAGTTGGATGAAATTCTAGGCTTTTTATCTTCTGCGAAAAATAAATGGCTGTTCTCGGCGACTATTCCTGATGCAATTAAGGAGATTATCGACACGCATATGTCAGCTGATGCACATCGAGTTGAGGTGAGTGGATTTAACGTAATGAATAAAAACATTTCTCATCAATATGCGATTTGCGAAGAGGCAGACAAGCTGGGCGTATTATTACAGTTTCTAAGAGCTGAAAAAACTAATCGCGGAGTGGTGTTTTGTAGAACAAAAGTTGCTGCTCAAAAACTAGCCAAACAATTGATTGCTAAAAATATACCTGCAGATGCCATTCATGGAGACCTGTTGCAAAAGGAGAGAGATAAAGTAATGCGCGCTTTTAAAAATGAAAATTTACAAATTTTGGTCGCTACCGATTTAGCTGCCAGAGGAATTGATATTGCTGGGCTTGCTTTTGTTGTTCATTACCAAATGCCTGATAAAAACGAATATTTCACTCACCGCAGCGGAAGAACTGCTAGGGCAGGAAAAGATGGTGTATCATTATGTATCGTTACCCAATTTGATATGAAGCAAATTCGCTTTTACGAAAAATCATTGGGAATTGTTTTTGAACAGGTAAAATCTACTCGAGTATAGCAAATACCTATTCAAAAAAAGCAGCATTCCGAATATTTCAGAATGCTGCTTTATCATTTTAATAATGTAGCTGCCATTTTATAAAAGAAAAACAGAAGTCATTATTTTATGTCAGAGGAAAAAACCCTAGTAATCCAAATGGCAACTTATAACTCGTAACTTACAAACTTAACTCCCTAGAGTAGCCACCATAATTGCCTTAATGGTATGTAAACGGTTTTCAGCTTCGTCAAAAACGATACTTGCTGATGATTCAAATACCTCTTCAGTTACTTCAATTCCATCTAAGCCGAATTTTTGAAAAATTTCCTCACCCACTTTAGTATCTCTGTTGTGGAATGCAGGAAGACAATGCATAAATTTCACATTTGGATTTTTGGTAGCATCCATTGCTGCTTGATTTACTTGGTATGGAAGCAATAATTCAATACGCTCTTTCCAAACAGCATCAGGCTCACCCATGCTCACCCAAACGTCAGTATATAAGAAATCACAACCTAGAACACCTTCTGCAACATTATCCGTAATGGTAATTTTTGCTCCAGTTTCTTTGGCAATTTCCATGGCTTGAGCTACTAATTCGGCACTTGGCTGAACTGCTTTAGGAGCTACTGAACGGAAATCCATACCCATTTTGGCTGCACCAATCATCAACGAATTACCCATATTATTTCGAGCATCACCTAAATAAGCAAATGTAACTTCGTGCAAAGGCTTGTCGCTATGTTCCATCATTGTGAGGAAGTCGGCAAGAATTTGAGTAGGATGAAATTCGTCAGTTAAACCATTCCAAACAGGTACACCAGCAAAAGCACCAAGTTCTTCAACAATGGCTTGTCCGTAACCACGGTACTCAATTCCATCATACATTCTGCCTAAAACACGAGCAGTATCTTTCATGGTTTCTTTGGCTCCAATTTGTGAACCAGATGGGCCTAAATAAGTTACGCGACCACCTTGGTCATAAACGGCAGTTTCAAATGCGCACCGAGTACGCGTTGAAGCCTTTTCAAAAATTAGAGCAATGTTTTTGCCCTTCATCATTTGCTGTTCAGTACCAGCATATTTTGCTTTTTTCAAGTCTAATGAAAGGTCCAATAAAAATTTGATTTCCTTAGGACTGAAGTCTAAAAGCTTCAAAAAATTCCTGTTTCTTAAGTTGTATGCCATGATATTATTATTTATTTGGTTGTTTGTTGTTTATTGAATATTGCTTATTGAACATTGTTCTTTGTTATGCCTTCCGAATTCTAGTTCCTGCACCAGCCTCTTTCAATAGGCGCGCCTCAGTAATAACTGTTTCGCTGCCACCATTTTCTACAAACTGAATTCCAGCTCTAACTTTAGGTGCCATGCTGCCTTCGGTAAACTGACCATCATCCATATATTGCTTCATTTGATCAACGTTGATTACCTCAAGTTTTTTCTGCTCAGGAGTATTAAAGTTCACATACACATTGCTGACATCAGTAAGTATATAAAAGGCATCAGCATGAATATTTTTTGCTAAAGTAGCAGAGGCTAAGTCCTTATCAATCACAGCATCAATACCTTCGTACTGCCCAGTCTTCTTTCTAAATACTGGAATTCCTCCACCACCAACGGCAACAACAATATTTCCATCTCTAGCTAATTTCTCTACAATTTTCCAATTATTAATTTCCTTAGGCTTAGGAGAAGCAACAACTCTACGCCATCCTCTTCCAGCAGGGTCTTTTTTAAATTTCCAGCTCTGCTCTTCCATTTGCTCCACATCCTCCTCAGAGTAATATGGCCCAACTGGTTTGGTAGGGTTTTTAAAAGCTGGGTCTTCTTCATCCACCAAAACTTGTGTGATGATAGAAATAATATCTTTTTTGATGCCTCTTTGAAGCAAAACATTATTCATTTGTTGCTCTATCATATAGCCTATAGAACCTTGAGTTTCTGCTACGCAAATATCCATAGGTTGTTTCGGAATATCAAAAACCTTGAAACCCGCCTCATGCTGAAGCAATACATTACCCACCTGTGGACCATTTCCATGACTTATAACTACTTCATAGCCTTGGTCAAGAAGGTGTGCAACGTCGTTACATGCTTCAAATATATTTTGTTCTTGTTCGCTTATGGTGCCTTTTTGACCACTCTTAAGTAGTGCATTACCGCCCAAAGCTACTACAGCTAATTTGTTCATTATGTGTATATTATTGTATATGGTTTAATTCTAAATAAATTGACAACCCTCTATTTACTTTTTTTTAAAAATCAAAACGAACAGTGCAAATCGGCATAATTCAAAGGTTTGATAATTAGTTTGAAAGGGGGCGCAAAGCTAATAATATTTAATGATATTAATAGGATTGAGCATAGTTTTTTTTACCTTTGCAGACGACAAAAATCAACTCAAAGGTTCTATAGGTAGTTTTATTATCAATATATGCGCAGAAAATTTCTTACCAATATCATTTTGCTAGTATCATTAAACCTTTTTATAAAGCTTTTTTGGTTTTTGGGAATAGATGTGTACGTGCAAAATGAAGTTGGATCTTCTGAATATGGATTTTACTATACCATTTTTAATTTTGCTTTTATCTTCCAAATCCTTTTGGATATGGGAATTACGAGTTATAATAATCGAAATATTGCTCAAAACAATCATTTATTAAGCAAACATTTTAGCAGCATTATTACTTTAAGATTTCTATTTGCTGTAGCCTATATGGCTGTTATTATGACTGTTGGATGGCTTTTAAATTATAATCCCCGACAAATGTACATTCTAAGTATAATTGGGATTAATCAGTTTTTATTAGCATTAATTTTATATTTACGTTCTAATATATCTGCCTTATTGCTTTTTAAAACAGATAGTTTCCTTTCAATTTTAGATCGCCTACTGATGATCATTATCTGTAGTGTTTTGCTTTGGGGTGGTATTACGAATCAAGACTTCGAAATAAGTTGGTTTGTATATTCCCAAACCGCTGCTTATGGTTTAACTGCCTTAACCGCTTTTGCTCTGCTCGTTCGTCGTATGGAATTCAAAGGATTAAACTGGAATCCGACTTTCTTTATGCTTATTGTCAAAAAGAGCTTCCCTTACGCATTGCTTTTCTTTTTAATGGGATTGTATTCTAGAATAGATACGGTACTTATAGACCAGTTGCTTCCTATAACTGGCGAATTGCAATCAGGGATTTACGCTTCGGCATTTCGATTGCTCGATGTAGCCAATAATATGTCAGGATTTTTATTTGCAGGTTTGCTGCTTCCTATATTTGCTAAATTAATCAGTGAGAAAAAAGACCTGAATCAATTGGTTAAACTGAGTTTTAATATTTTATTTTTATTTTCCACTGCGGTTGCTATAGTGGCTTACTTTTATGGTGAACAAATCGTTCAATTACTTTACCATCAACACTCTACTGAACAATTAAGCGAGTATGCAATAAGAATTTCGCAAACAGCAAATATTTTAAAAGTATTGATGTTGGCTTTTGTTTTCACCTCTACCACTTACATTTTTGGTACATTACTTACTGCAAATGGTAGTCTTAAAAAATTGAATATTGTAGCGCTTATTGGGGTAGTAATTAGCCTAACGCTGAACTTCCTTTTAATACCACAACTACAAGCTACTGGTTCTGCATGGGCCAATATGACTGCACAAGGGGTTACTGCATTACTTCAAATTTATATCGTTTTTCGTGTTCTTCCTATTCGTTTTGAGTACAATTACCTATTACGTTTGACATTATTTGTTCTCACTACATTTATACTTTCTTGGTTATCCGCCTATTTACCATTCCATTGGATAGGTAAAATTTCGATACTTAGTGCGAGTATTGTTCTTAGTGCATTTGCTTTAAGGCTATTAAAAATAAAGACATTTTTCAGTATTTTGCAAAATGAAAAATAGGCAGACAATTGATTAGCACGAAAGTAAAATTATTCTTTAATGTGTTTTAAAAACATATTTTCCAATTCATAAAAAATATTACATTTGCACTCTCAAAAATATCTGCGGCAAGCAGAAATTGAGCCCAGGTGGCGGAATTGGTAGACGCGCTGGTCTCAAACACCAGTGGGGCAACCCGTGCCGGTTCGACCCCGGCCCTGGGTACAAAAAAAGCTTCTGATTTTCAGAGGCTTTTTTTTGTTAAAATGAAGTTCAATAATAATATACATAGATTTAAGTCCTTAAAAGAGAAAAATATTCTACTTTTGCTTTTCTTCAGCACTAAACTTAGGAAGGAAAATGCTGGTTCAGAATTAATTTATGGCAGTGGAAGCACAAATATTAGAGAAATCAACTTTAAATAATCGTAGTGAATTCGAAGAATTGTTTCGAACGCATTATCGTTCGCTTTGTGCTTTTGCCAACAAATACCTTAATGATGCAGATGCATCCGAAGAAATTGTTCAAGAAATATTTGTCAAGCTCTGGAAAAATAAAGATAATTTATCCATCACTTCTTCACTCAAATCCTACTTGTTTACTTCGGTTCGTAATGGTAGCCTAAATTTGATCAAGCATATTAAAATTAGGGAAGAATATAAGATTTATAATCAAGCAGATATCAGTCACCAAGAGAAAGTTTTGGTGGATGCCATGGAAGTATCAGAGTTGGATGAAAAAATTCGCAAAGCAATTGACCAACTTCCTACAGAAAGAAAGAAGATTTTCATCATGAGTAGATATGATGGTTTGAAATATAGAGAAATAGCCGAAGAATTAGGGATTTCAGTAAAAACTGTTGAAAATCAAATGGGAAAAGCTATGGCCTATTTACGCGTGCAATTATCGGAATATCTAAGTATCGCTATTTTACTTTTCTTCGAAATGCTTAATAATAAATAATTAGAGTAGGGGTAATTGAACATATGATTGTCATAGATATAGACTACGAATGAGTACAGACAAAAACCATATAGAGGACGGCCTTTTAATGTTGTTTATTACGGCTGAAGCTGATGATAAACAAATTAAGGAGGTTCAAGATTGGCTTACATTATCGCCAGATAATGAAGCTTATTTTGAGCAGATGCAAGAATTATGGTTAAAAACTGCCGACCTTGACCCGAACATATTGCATATTGATATAAATTCTGCTTGGGAAAAAGTTTCTTCTTTAATTGATAATACGGAAAGTGACACACAAAATATTAGCGTTAAACCCAAAACTCAAATTAATTCAAAGATTCTTAAAACGGTTTATCGAATAGCTGCCATGGTGATTATTGGTGCGTTTATTTATCTTCTTTATAATATTTCACGAAGCCAAAATAAACTTGTTTATATGGCTAGTAATGAGTCTGTTATTTCAGATACTCTTTCCGATGGTTCCGTAGTTGCTCTAAATAAAAACTCTACACTTTCTTATCCAAAAAGTTTCGATACTAAATTAAGACAGGTGACTTTAAAGGGGGAAGCTTTTTTTGAAGTAAAACGCAATTTCGAGCAGGCATTTATAATAAGTGCCGGGGAAAGTTTTGTCAAAGTTTTAGGAACTTCGTTTAATGTTAAGGCTTATGCTGATTCAGCTAATGTGGAGGTAACCGTAGTTTCTGGATTGGTTCAATTATATACTTTGAATGATAATTCAGATACCATATCGGTTCTATTAACCAAGGATGAAGTTGGAATATTTAATTCCCTTAATGGTACCGTCACGAAGGTGAAGAAAGAAAACAAAAATGATCTTTATTGGATGAGTAAAACATTGATTTTTGAAAAGACTCAGTTGCTGAAAGTATTTGAAATACTAGAACTTACATTTAATATTGAAATAGAAGTTTTAAATCCAGAAATAAATGAATACTTGTTTTCCGCAAGCTTTATTGATAATACGGCAGACGAAATATTAGAAGTAATATCTGCAACCTATAATTTGAAGGTTGAAAGAGAAAATGATAAGTTCACCGTCAGCAAGAACGAAGTAAAAGATGAAGAGTAAAAAGAATTTTATATTCCTTCTACTTATATTCTGTTTTTCAACAGGAGCATTTGCTCAGCAAAATCATTTAAAAGTCAAACTCTCTGTTTCTGTTAAACATGTGTCCGTTGCCGCATTTCTAAAAAAGCTAGAGCAACAAGGTGGTTTTTTGTTTTCCTATAATTCAGATATTCTTAATGCCGATAGCATTGTTTCTTATAAGTCAGAAAATGAGACGGTCAAAAGCATACTCGATCATCTTTTTTATGAGCAATATGAGTATAAGTCTGTGGGAAAACATATTATTATTTTGAAGAATAATTATGATAAAAAAACCACAACGGAAAATACAGACATCAATTATACAATAACTGGCTATATAGTTGATGTTGTGACAGGTGAAAGCATTATTAGTGCAACGGTATATGATATTCAGGGCAGCTTTATCGCCAAGACAAATCCCAAAGGAGAGTTTTCTATTACAATTCCTGATGACAATCAATACAGGAGTTTGAATTTTAGTAAAAAAGGATATTTAGATACCATCATCATCATTCGGCCAGTGGATTGTGAAGAGCTAAATATTCCACTGCAACCAACTAAAATATCGCTGCAACAAATCCAAGCCAAGCCGGCCGATTTGAATACTCTGCGTGAGATTAATGAATTATCCATAGTGAATTTAATGGTTGCCGAAGATGTTCAAATGCATGCCTATAATTTGAGTAATATTCAGCAATATAGACCTTTTCAAGCATCATTATTACCTTATGCAGGGACACAATTGTCTTCAAGTGGAATTTTCATTAATAGTTTCTCTTTTAATGTTTTAGCCGGTTATTCTGGTGGAGTTAATGGGGTTGAAATAGGAGGTTTGTTAAATATGAATCGCTTGGGAGTGAAAGGGTTTCAGCTGGCTGGTTTAGGCAATATTTCTGGTGGAAATATAAAAGGGGTGCAATTAGGTGGCTTGTTCAATAATTCAGGAGGAGCAATTATTGGTTTACAATTGGCCGGTATTTACAATCATTCAAAGGATTCAATTCTGGGCGTGCAGCTTGCAGGTATTGCTAATCATCATAGTAGTTGGATTAAAGGCTCTCAAATTGCTGGTATTTATAATCATTGTGGAAGTACAATGAGAGGCCTTCAATTGGCAGGAATTGCAAATATGTCGGTTGGTGATGTAGAAATGGCTCAAATTAGTGGAATTACAAATTATGGTAATAATATTGATGGCTTACAATTAACTTCTATTACAAATATTGCCAATGGAGATGTACATGGGGCACAAGTGGCCACTATTTCAAATTTGATAAGGGGTACAAACAATGGAAGCCAGCTTTCAGTTATTCATAATTATGCAACTAAGCAAAATGGTTTTCAGTTAGCCTTATTTAATTCATGTGATTCCATACAAGGCGTATCCATTGGGTTATTTACTTTTGCACTACACGGTTACCATGCTTTTGAGTATTCATTTAATGATGTATTTTATGGACAGCTTTCTTTTAAAACTGGAGGCCGTCATTTTTATAATATTTTTTCTATGGGCTTGGGGGAAACTGATGATTTTATTTGGGGGCCTGGTTATGGTTTTGGAACTAAGATAAAATTGAGTCGGCTTTTTGATTTATCGCTTGAACTCACAGCCACTCAAGTTAACGAAACCCGAGGCTGGACTAATCATTTAAATCTGTTAAACAAATTTACAACTACCTTTGAGTGGAAAATTGGTAAACGATTCGAATTGTATTTTGGCCCCAATTTCAATGTTCATGTCTCAAATTTAAAAGATGGAGATACGGGACTATTTAGCTCCAAAATTGCTAATAATCCATTTTATACTTATAACACTTCCTACACCAATACTCAATTATGGGTTGGTTTTACTGCTGGATTTCGTTTTTAATTCCCTTATTATTATTGCTCCAAATGGTTTTGTGTAAATAAACACAAAGAAACTATCACTTATTCTATGCAATTTTTGCCTTAATTGCAGCCTTTACTTAAGATCTATTTTATTGCTGAAATGTTGAATATTTCCATTCACCAACAACCCTCCCATTTCTTTTTTTATTTGCAGAGTTATAATTCATAATAATTAAATACCTTATGAATAAATAATATTTTATAAAAAATAATATTTTAAAGTAGGGGTATTGTATTTCTGAGTTGTCATCTTACTATAAGAGTTAATAATTTAAACAAATACAATGAGAACTAAAATTTTAATAGCCATTTTAATCCAATTAGGAATAAGCAACCTAGTTAGTGCACACTCAAAAGATTCAACATTAATTAGGTCCGCTCAGGTGTCATTTTTTACTCCAGTAGGCACCAATGGTATGGAATCTCACCAATACACCAACAATATATCATTCAATATATTGGCTGGTTATAATGGTGGAATAGCAGGATTTGAACTTGCTGGCCTTGTCAACACTTTAAAGTACGACATGAAAGGATGTCAAATTGCAGGCATTGGAAATACAGTATTAGGAAATGTACAAGGTGCTCAAATTGGCGGAATTTTTAACGTTAACAAATTAAAAACCAATGGACTTCAAATTGGCGGAATTTCAAATTATGCTAAAGAAAGTGATTATTTAGCACAAATTTCGGGAATTGCAAATGTAGTTTTAGACACGCTTATCGGAGTTCAAATTGGAGGGATTACCAATGTTTCAGAATGCGTGGAAGGAGGATTACAAATAGCTGGAATCGCCAATGTGAGCGCAGGGGAAGTAATTGGAAGTCAAATTTCAGCTATCACGAATACAAGCGAAGATAATTTGCTTGGATTACAAATTACCGGCATCACAAATCTAAGTTCTGGCAATACGGTTGGATCACAAATTGCAGGAATTGCAAATACGACTAACGGAAATTTAATAGGCTGTCAAATTGCAGGAATAGCCAATGTTTGTAGAGATAGCCTATTAGGAGCTCAAATATCATTTGCCAATTATGCAAAACACGTTAAAGGAATGCAGTTGGGCTTTATCAATATCGCTGACACATTTGAACAAGGTGTTCCTGTAGGTTTTATCAGTATTGTAAACAAAGGTGGATATAGAAAATTAGAATTATTTACCAGCGAAACGATTTATGCGGGAGCAAAATTTAAGCTTGGGGCGCCTAAGTTCTATAATATTTTCTCTATTGGTGGTAGTCAAATTAACTCAGATTATGCTTGGGGATTTGGTTATGGAATTGGAAGTGAAGTAGTCAGAATAAATAAATTCAGCTTAAATATTGACGCACTAGCCACTCAAATGACCTATAATGATGTTTGGAGCAATCACCTTAGTTTGGTAAATACCATTTCTATCTATCCCACAATCAATATCAGGAAACATTTGGCATTTTTTATTGGTCTTTCTTTCAGTGCACACGTTATAGAACGCCAATATTCCGAAGGAGTAGAGTCTTTTGACAAATCCTTTGTTCCTTATTCAACAGTGACCTATTATAGTCAAAATGTATTGGTTAAACTTTATCCTGGCCTTACTGCAGGAGTTAGATTCTAATTAAATAAATAAAATATATTATCAATCGTAAAACTTAAAAATCATGAACTTAATTAAATCAGCATCGTTATTAATTTTAATTACCATCAGTTTCTTATATTCTTGTGAAAAAGGATGCATCAAAGGTGATGGACCAATTGTAACTCAAACCATTCAACTATCTTCATTTGATGAAGTAGAATTAGCCGAAGCAGCTAATGTTATAATTACTCAGGGCCCAATTCAGGAAGTGAGAGTATCGGCACAACAAAATGTTATTGACCATTTAAACAGATCTGTTTCTGGAAGCTATTGGTCAATTGACTTAGGAAACAAATGTTTTTCAGATTATGATATGACCGTATATATCACGGTTCCAAACATGAAAAACATTCGTTTAAGTGGATCAGGAAGTATTATTGTAAATGAATTTTCAGACCAAACAAACCTTTATGTAGGCTTGTCGGGATCAGGAAACATAGACTTAAATCAGATTAATGCTTGCGATAATTTAACTATAAATATTTCTGGATCAGGTATAATTGATCTTTTGAGTATGGATAGTTGCAAAAACATATTGGTAAATATTAGCGGAAGTGGAGATGTAAATACACATCAAAATTTGTCAGCACTCAAAACCTTAGATATAAAAATTAGTGGTTCAGGCAGTTATGTTGGTTTTCCAGCTGTTTCTGAGAATTGTATTATTAAGGTTTCAGGTAGTGGAGACTGTAAAGTTAATGTTATCAATAGTTTGAATGTTAATATTAGCGGTTCTGGAAATGTATATTATAAAGGAAATCCTAGTATTACACAAAATATAAGTGGTTCAGGAAACGTTATCAATGCTAATTAATTATTTTCACTAACGAAAAATATCAAACCATCATGTTGAATAGGACAAAAAATTTCAATTTGGCAACAGAAAAAGAGATTGCATTTAATGCATTTTTGGAAGGAGTAACTTTCAACAAATCAATATTCAATCAGGATATTGGCTCCTATTTCCAAGATTGGTGGGCAAACAATTCAGAAATTAATATTATTAATCACATTGAAAATATCGCTCAACAAGAATTTGATTTTTGTGACTGCAATTATGAGAGTGGTTACAAGTGGAAAGGAGATGCTTTAATTTGTGTTGCCTGTGGTAAGGTCATCAATCAGGAGTTTCTACTTCCATTGGTATTGGCGCTTTAGGACTAAATCATAGCATTAAAAGAGAAAAAGGGGTTTTCATATGAAAACCCCTTTTTCTCTTTAGTGACAACACAAGTACTTTTTAGTAACCCCAATAATATTCCTACTTCTTAGGCACTTCAATCAACTCTTTCACCCACTCTTTCTTGCCCATTTTTATCAAAGAATCTTTAATATAAGCTCTGTTTTCACTTTTGTACCAGAAAAAGAATTTTCTTTGATTCAATTTTTCCTTGGGATTTTTTTCAGTAAAAATTGGCTTTAGGGAATAGGGGTGATAGCCAGAATAAAATATGACTGCCGCAACGGTCATAGGCGTTGGTGTAAGATCCTGAACTTGTTCTAATTGAAATCCTAATTTCTTCGTCCTCACCGCCAAATCGGCCATATCTTGAATGGTGCTTCCTGGGTGACTCGAAATAAAATAAGGAATTACCTCTTGGTTTAGTCCCATCTCTTTCGACCTTGCTTCAAATTTGTTTTTAAACTTATAAAACAAGTCAAACGAAGGCTTACGCATTATTTTCAATACATGGTCTGATGTATGTTCCGGTGCAACTTTTAATCGACCACTTACATGCTTTTGCGCCAATAGTTCAATATATTTATTGGCGCTTATCCGGTCTTTTTTATCTAGTGATTCATCCACCAAAATATCATATCGGATACCACTTCCTACAAAAGCTTTTTTAATTTCTGGCAGGGCATTAACCTGCTCATATACATCAATTAATGCGTCATGGTTGGTGTCCAAATTATGACAAACATTGGGGAAAATACAGCTCGGACGGAGGCATTTTTTACATTCGTCCAAATCTTTCCCTTTCATATTATACATATTGGCAGAAGGGCCGCCCAAATCACTGATATATCCCTTAAATTCAGGATGATTAGTCAACTCTTTTACTTCATTTACGATAGACTGTTTAGATCTACTGGCAACAAATTTACCTTGATGAGCAGAAATAGTACAAAAAGCACATCCTCCAAAACATCCTCGGTGCATATTGACCGAAAACTTAATCATTTCATAAGCTGGAATATCACCCCTATTTTTATATTTTGGATGTGGCATACGCGTGTATGGCAAATCAAAACTAGCATCAATTTGCGCTTTGGTCATCGTTGGAAAAGGCGGAAATATTACAATGGCTTTTCCTTGATGATATTGTATCAACGTTTGTGCATCAATCTTATTCGATTCTCTTTCAATATGTTTGAAATTTGCAGCAAAAGCTTTTTTATCACTCAAGCAAACTTCATGCGAACTCAAATCAATGAAATTTCCTTTGGCTCTAATCTTCGCTACTTCTTCCTCACTGGCAATAATTGCTGTTTGGCGAATGTTGCGAAGCGAATGAAAAGGAACTCCCTTTTTAAGTAATTTCAGCACCTCAATAATAGGCTGCTCGCCCATTCCATAAATCAATAAATCGGCTTTGGAATCCACTAATATGGATGGTTTAAGTGCATCCGCCCAATAATCGTAATGAGTAACACGCCGTAGTGAGGCTTCTATTCCTCCTAAAACAACGGGAACATCTGGGTAAATTTGTTTCAAGATATTGGAATAGGTACTTACCGCATAATCGGGTCGAAAATTGGCTTGATTGCCTGGAGTATAAGCATCATTCGATCGCAATCTTTTGTTGGCAGTATAATGGTTCACCATAGAATCCATGTTGCCCGCAGTAATTCCAAAGAAATATTTAGGAACGCCAAACTTTTTAAAGTCTCTCAAGTCATCTTTCCAATTGGGTTGTGGCACAATAGCAATTCTAAAGCCTTCTCTTTCGATAATTCGCCCGATTACGGCGGCACCAAAAGAAGGATGATCAACATAGGCGTCGCCCGTAAAGAGCACAACATCTACTTCGTCCCATTCGCGTAATTTGGCTTCTTTTACCGTAGTTGGTAACCAATCTTCAATATGATATGATTTATTTTCTTTCAAATTATTGCTTTTATTTTAAAAATGTTGGGTTTTCAAGTATTAGGATCTAATGTTTTTCCTTAATTACTCCATAATGATAAGCTGCTAAAAGAAGCTTAAGGTCATAAATTTCTTGTTTCAATTTAAGGCCAATATCGGTATCGGCAACGATTTTACGCTTTTCAACAGATACAATAGATTTAGAAATGGACACCATATCTTGGCCGTTTTCAATGGCTAATTTTTGGGAATCAAAAGCATTATGGGCTACCAATACCAATCCAAAAGAGTTGTAAATCAACGTATAACCTGCAATACCGGTAACGGGCTGATAAGCTCTTGACATTCCGCCATCAATAACAATAAGTTGACCTTGCGCTTTCACTGGGCTTTCACCCTTTTTAACTTTTACGGGTACATGACCATTTACAATATGCCCGCGAGCAGGATTAAGTCCAAACTCAGCTAATATACTTTGTATAACAGGTATATTATCGCGATATTGAAAATATGGATTTCGTTGCTCTACATGGAGGCTTTTCTCATTCAGAAAATAACGCTCGAAAGTGGCCATTTTCTGTTTGCCATAAAGTGGCGAATTTGGCCCACACCATAAATACCATAATATATCTAAGTTTTGCTCTTTTGAAGAATCCTTAAAGGAGGAATAATATGCTTTTCTTGCAAATTGATCAAACGTATCTAGTAATGCTTTACCAAAAAGAGGCTTTCCTTTTAAAATAACAGTTTGAAAACCACCCTCTTCGTTTAAGGGAACAGCTCCATGTAAAAGTAATAAACCATTATAATTGAGATACATACTTCCTTTGCTGTACATAAAATTAATGTGGCGCTGTAGTTTTTCACTTTTCAAAAACGACTCCTGCAATTTATGCATCACTTCCTCCTCTTGAGGAGTAAGAGCAAATCTATTATCGGGGTCTATAGTCGGAAATTTATGATCCGTTAAAAGGTAGTCTTTTCCTTCTATTTCTATAGTACCCTTATCAAAATCTATTTTATCTAAAAGAGTTCGGTCATCCATTTTAAACTCAGGGTTTCGTTGTATTATCTGTCCCTCTAGTTTAAACTGAATTACACTAATTGCCTTTTGTACTTGCTTTAATGTTTTAATTTCCTTTTTACTCAACTTTTCGTAGCCGAGCTTTGGCTTAAATGCCGAACAAACATCATTTCTATATACTTCTGTGGCAAAATTTATCAATGGGTTTAGGTTGATTCCATAGCCATCTTCCAGTGTATTTAAATTATTATATCTGGCGCTAATTCGTAGAACGATAGCAATATATGCCAATGAACCTGCTGCTGCCCCCATCCAAACCACATCATGATTTCCCCATTGAATATCAACAGATTTATGTCGCAAAAGCTCGTCCATTACCTTGTCGGCAGAAGGGCCACGATCATAAATGTCACCTACAATATGCAATCGGTCAATGGCTAAATTCTGTATCAATTTGCTTAAAGTAACAATGAAATCGTTTGCCCGATCAAGGTCAATGATGCTTTTTAAAATGGCTCCAAAATAGGCCTCTTTTTCCATTACATTTTCATTGACATTCAAGAGCTCTGTAATAATATATTGAAAATCATCGGGTAATGTTTTTCGAACTTTTGATCTAGTATATTTTGAAGCCAAATTACGAGCAATTTCTACCAAATACATTAAGTTCGTACTATACCAAGCGTTAATATCCTCTTCCTGCTTTAGTATAATATCCATTTTTTTACGAGGATAATAAATTAATGTAGCAAGATGTTGGCGTTCCTTTTTCTTTAATCTACCTTCAAATATATCATCAATTCTGCGTCGAATAACACCAGAAGCGTTGCTCAATATATGCTTAAACGTTTCATATTCACCATGTACGTCAGAAAGAAAATGCTCAGTACCCTTGGGTAAATTCAATATAGCCTCCAGATTTATAATTTCTGTGCTTGCTTTATTTATATTCGGAAATTGATTAGATAGAAGCTGCAAAAACTTGATGTTCTTCTGCACTATTTCTTGAGATATCTCTTTGGGGTGTTGCTTATATTGCATGCTTAATGATTCAATTAATTTGAACACAAAGATATAAATCTTATTCTTTGGTTCTGTCTAATATGTCATAAGTCATTCTTTGAAAAAAAGTGGGGGATTGCTTAGCTGCGAAACAAATATTGGCAACAGGATAATGGAATAAACAATGTCTTTATTAACGGATGTAAAAATGCCTAAATTTATTTAGTTTCGCATTTACTAATACATTCTGCAATGCGTATTAATGAGTCTTCTTTAATTGAATAATAGGTTTTTTTACCATCACGTCTTGAAGCTAATACACGTTTCTTTTCCAATATACTCAAATGGTGAGAGGCTGTAACTTGTTCAATTTTAAGCTCTTCATATATTTCTGTAACATTCATCTCTCCTTTTCTTTCTAAAAGATCCATGATTGTAATTCTCATCGGGTGTGCTATTGCCCTAAGTTTTGAGGCTACTTCCTCCAGTCGGTCTGCGCTAAGTCGTAATTCCATATGTGCTGCTTATTTAGATTTGGCAAAATTAAAAAAATTAATCTCTTTATTTACAATTGAATAAAGAAAAAATTCTGTTAAAATTTAATCACATACTTATTTCATTAAAACTTCCAGCGTAACTGAACCGTTATTTCGCTCTTTGTATTTCCATCTATTTCTTCAAGGCCAGAGCCAATAATGCTTCTATTATTATAGACTGTTTGTGAGTAACGAACCCAGAAGCTCAGTGATTCAGATAAATCATAATTAGCTAATAGGTAATATCGCTGACCTTTGTAATAATAGGCTGGCACACTAAATTTGTATAAAACATCACTTTCATAAGCATAAATTCGGGAGTCATAATCATCGGTATTGAAAACCGCATATCGAAAACTCAATTTCAAAGGTATTTTCTCCAACGAATATTGCACATCTTGAAATAATAGATATCCTTCGCTAATTTCTAAAGGCTTTTGCTGATATCGTGAAAAGCTTAATCTCGATTGTAATCGCCACTTGCTATTTACTTTATATTTCAGATTTATTCTAAAATTGTGCCTTTGGCGATTCGTCACTTCAAGGATCGCAACATCAGCATCCGTTAAATTCAACATTTTATCTTCAAATTGGTAACGAAAATAATATTGTAAATTACGATTAGGATTTCGCTCAAATTGCGCACTAAACTCATTGCCGCCCGTGGGCGAATTAATGCGATATCTCATCCATGGAAATTGAAAAACATCATAATAAAACATCACGTTACTATAAGCCCCTATTTGAAACTGAGCCCCGAAATAAATACCCTCTTCATTTTGTGCTTTTCCTCCTTCGGAAATAGGAACGGCATAAAAGTTTTGATAATCTTTTTGATAATTTCTATACAAAACCGAGAACGTTAAACGAGGGTGAAGATTAAAAATACTACCAACAAGCAAGGCTTTTCCTTTGTTAGCACTAGTTGCCATTTCACCAAATACACTTAAGTATCGGTTGGCATAAGAGGCGTCAATTCCAATATTAAAATTCTCAGTTCCTTGAAAATCATAAAACTGATATGGTGCTATATCCTTAAATAATTCTCTGTCGTAAATAGTTTTATAAGAAGTCATTCCTACTCTAAAACCATTGTTATTATAATTGATATTGGCACCAAAAACCTGCTCATTGACAGCCTGTTTTTTGGCCACTTCGCTCGGCGTACGATGTAACCCACTTTCTTGAATTCCCGAAAAAACTAAATCTTCGAAATCAGCAGTATCTCTAATGCTGAGACCTGCATCCATTCCTTTATTGGAATAAAAAGCGGTAAGATCCAAATTACTAAGCAAGCTATAGGTTGCTGCAGCCCCTCTAAAAAAAAGTACTTCATTAGCGGAAGTATTGGCTCTCAAACCACGTGCTTGTCGTTGAACATTGATTGATGTAACGGATTTTCCAAAGGCCATTCCCGACCACATTGTAAGTCCCTGACCAAATTCAACATGATAATCCCCTACTGCTAAAGCCTTTAATTTACCTTGGTTTTTTATAAAAAAATGTGCTGAATAAAAATCAAAACCATAAGGATTACTTCCAGTAAAAAACTCTTCCCCTGCATCTTTATCCCCTAAAAATCCGAAACTTATCTGATCACGATAAGTGTATTTATATCTCAAATAAACTTTGTTTTTATCACCTAAATATCTTGAATTAGGACTTTCCGCTAGTGCCGAATCGCTTATTGGAGTATAACCTTTTTGAGGTTCAATAACGGTGCCCCAACGTATCATTACTTGATTTTTGCCATATTTGAGCATATTTCCAAAATCAACTTTTTGAGGTTTGCTCACCACTTCAAATGTAATGAACGGCTCGATAGCCTTGATCATTTCTATATAAAAACCATCCAAGTCTTTTAATCCATAAATGCTCTGAAAATCACCTTTTTTCCTTCTGTGGTCAATCAAAATTGCAATTAGATTATCATTGAGAAACAACAACCTTCTCAAATCCTCTGCGTTGGCAGAATTGATATTAATTGGGTGCTCATACAAATTCATAAAGTGCTCATACAGCTCAGAAAAATCATACTCGGTCTCTGTTTTTGCCGACAGTTCTTCAATGCGTTGGCGAATAATTTCTTCAGCAACTTCTGTAGCTTGCGAATAGCCAAATTGCACCGTTAGCAAGAAAAATAGGGAGATCATGAAAGGTCTAAATTGCTTCATCGCCTCTTATTTATGAATGAGGTAAATTAAAGCAATTTGGGGAGAATATCCCAAGGTCTGATGCATAGATGAGCTAAAGTCAAGCTGAAAAGAATTCATTTTCAAACCAACACCAAAACTGAAAATATTTGGATTATTGCTTAAACCGATTCGGGTATAAAGAATTTCTTTAATCCGGTATTCCAATCCACCACAAAAAACCATTGCGTGATCAATATCGCTTTGGACTTCTGCAGCAGCAGTAAAATTTTCATCCAATTTCCACTGAAGTCCTAATTTTAGTAAAGAAGGTGTTTTCTCCTCATTATAATCATTTAGCTTGGCTTGAATTGGGTTAAACACATGTGCGCCAAGGCTAACATCATCTGTTAGCTGAGCCATAATACCCATTTCGAATGTAAAAATTCCCTGACTTCCATAATTATTGCCAATAGAAGTATGCAAATAATCCATTTGCACACCCACCGCAAAACGTTTAGATAAGGCCATTCCGTAACCCAATCCCACCTTCATTTCATTATATTGTGAATAACCAAAATAGGATAAATTGGTAACAAAAGAACCTTTTTTTGTTGGCATAACCAGTGATAGAGCATTGAGGCTAAGCTCTTTGGTCAAAAAACGATTTTCGTAATAAAACCCGGCACCCCAATCTTTATTAAATCCCAAGGCGGCTTGATTATTTGCTCCACTCCAAAAATCTTGAGAAGCAACACCAACGCCTCCCATAGCCGACTCTGCCGCACCCATATTGGATGGTAATTTTTGTGCTTTCATTTGAAGTATGTTTCCTGTGAAAATACAAAATATTAAAATTGAAAGTTTAATCATTGTTTTAGTCATATCACGTCCTGTGCAAAATGAATTGTATTTGAAAAGGGAAACAAAAGTACTGAAAGTTTTGAAGTAACGTTTAGTTAAAAACCTATACATTTTAGTGATTATCCAAAATACATTTCTAAAAATTCGTGAACAATCCCTATCCATTAAAGATTACGGATTATAATTTTTGATATCTAAAAATCTTAGCCAATGTTTTTATAAATTTGCCGAATGATAAGTATTGATAAAACTCTTGTTTCCGAAGACATCGTTAAAGTACACTTTATGTGCGATTTGTCTGCCTGCTTTGGAGATTGCTGCGTGGAAGGTGATGAAGGCGCTCCATTAGAAGAAGAAGAAATTGGAATTATAGAAGATGCGCTGGATCAAATTATACCCTATATGAGGCCAGAGGGTATTGAGGTTGTGGACAAATTAGGCGTTTTCGATTATGGCGTAGATGGCGATTACGTTACTCCATTGGTGAATGGAAAAGAATGTGCTTTTGTTTATTTCGAAAATAATATTTCATTTTGTGCCATAGAAAAAGCACATCGTGAAGGAAAAATAGACTTTGTAAAGCCCATCTCCTGTCACTTATACCCTATTCGAATTACAGAATATGCCGACTTCGACGCTATAAATTATCACCATTGGCCAGTTTGTAATCCGGCGAGAAAGCATGGAGAAAAATTGGGCATTCCTGTTTACAAAATGCTAAAAGAACCCTTAATTCGCAAATATGGTGAAGATTGGTATCAACAACTAGATGAGGGTGTTATATCAGGAAATTTTGATGAAACTTTGAACAGATAAATTGATCGTGATTTTATAATCCTTTCATAAAACATACATAAAAACAAAACAATATATTATGAAATTTTTAAAATTTAGCCTCTTAATAATCATTGCTTTAAGCTACAAAAATGGCGTATCACAAGACAAAACAGATTGGAAAGGTGGATATCCTGAGGGCTGCACTTCCATTACCGTTGGAAAAGATGCTACTTACGATGGTTCGGTGATGACTTCACATACCGACGACAGTCACCGCACTCGCTCATGGATGCAAATGGTGGCGGCAAAAGATTGGCCAGCAGGAAGCACAACTCCCATGTACAAAAGAGTACAAGATAACAGCAAGGCAATGCCGATTTATGCTCACGAGAAAATTGGTGAAATTCCTCAAGTTCCACATACCTACGCTTATTTAAATACTGCATATCCTGCTATGAATGAGAAGCAATTAGGTATTGGCGAATCTACTTTTGGAGGAAGAGATACCTTACAGTCTGATGCTGGTATAATTGATTGTCAGCGACTTGTTCAGCTGATGCTTGAGAGAACATCCACAGCACGCGAAGCTATTTTGATGGCTGATGAACTCCTCATGAAATACGGGTGGAATGATTACGGTGAGGTGCTAACGATTGCAGATAAAAATGAGGTTTGGCATTTTGAAGTTGTAGGTCCAGGAAAAGGAAAAACAGGAGCTGTTTGGGTGGCGCAAAGAGTACCTGATGATCATTTAGGAGTTAATGCCAATGCGAGCACTATCAAAGAAATTGACTTGAAAAACAAAGATTTCTTTATGGCATCGAAGAATATTTATACTGTTGCAGAAGAGTTTGGATGGTGGTCGAAAAAAAGCGGCGAGCCTTTTCGCTTTAATCATATTTATGCGCCACATAGTCGCACCTCTGTTGCCTCGCGTCGTAGAGAGTGGCGTATATTAAGCATCGTTGCTCCTTCGCTTCATCTTGATCCAAATCAAGAGGATTATCCATCTTCAGTGAAGCCAGAAAACAAAGTTACTTTAGAAATGATGGTTTCTCTATTTCAAGATTATTATCAAGGCACACCTTACGACATGCGACGCACCATTACTGTTGCTGATAAGGATGGTAAACAAGTGATTTCGCCCATGGCCAACCCGTTTATGCCTTACGACCAATTGGAGGTTGATAAAGTGAATGGCGGCTGGTACTCTGTGGATGATAAAACTGGGAATATCACTTTTTTAGGAGAACGCACAATTGCCCGTTGGTACACCATGTATGGCACAATTATTCAATCTCGCTCTTGGTTACCTGATGCCATTGGTGGAAAAGTTTGGTTGGCACAAGATAATATTGCAAGCTCTATTTATATTCCGGTTTATTGCTCCATTACTGCCTTGCCATCTTCGTATGCAACTCCTGGTAGAACAAATGGTTATACCCACGAATCAGCATGGTGGGCATTTAATAGATTAGGCACTTTGACAGCTCAGCGTTGGGGCGATATGCATCAAGATGTGGATGCAGTTTGGCAACCTATGCAAGCACAAATGTTTGCTGAAGTGGCTGCCACTGAAACTAAAGCGATGGAATTATATGAAGCTAAAAAGCAGCAAGAGCTAATCAATTATCTTACAAATTATTCGCAGAAATGGGGAACTACGGTTGTTGAAAGAGCCTGGAAATTAGGCGATGAGCTTTGGACTAAATATGATGAGAAGTTTTAATTAGAAACTTAAGAAAACACAGTTTCTAAAACTTCCAAACTTTGGATATCTCCCATTTCGGGTAAATGGATTTGGTAGAACCTGATTATTTCACCCAATAAAAGTCGGCGCGATTTGGAAGCGAGTTTAATGTCACTCATATTGCTATAATTAACCGTCAATAATTCGTGAATTGCCAGCCCCATTTCGTCAATGATATAAAGATTTTCGCTTAGATTGATCATTCGATTGGCAGATTCAAATTCGCCTGTTCCAAGGTTAAAAACGGTATTGGCTGAGTCATAATTATTTTTAGGGTAAAAACCCAAATATCGACTAAAGGAAAGCAAAAATACCAAATGAAAATTGGCTGCGGATTTTTCTTCCGCTTCTTCCAAAAATGCAATGCTATTCTCTATAAAATCAAACATATTTGCATTGGACTCCTCCTCTCTAATCGTTTTAAAAAGCACCTCAGATAAGAATAGTGCAATGCTCGATTTAGCCATATTCGAATGAATATGATGTAGTCCAGTCGCTAAGGAAATCTCCTTGATATGGTGAAGTTTTGATTTTTCTTTAAGCTCAGCTTCAAGCTGTACAATTTGTAGTGCTTGGAAAAATGAAGCGGGAGATTTAGACTTTTTCTTTCTTACGCCATGTACCATAAACGATAGTAAACCATACTCTTGGGTGTACAATTTTGCAATTATACTCGTTTCAGAATATTTATAAGTTCTAAGTACTATTGCCTTGGTTTTTACTAACATTTATCGCTAAATTATTGCAAAGTATTGATAAAATCTTGACTAAAGAACTTATTCATTAAAGGCAAATTGTTAAATCCTAAATCCTTTGCTTTTTGCAAAAATAACAAGGCATCAGCATCATTACTTTGGGTGTAAGCATATACCGCTTTAAAGAAATATAAATCTGGATTATCGGGTTCAATTCGTTCATAGATTGAAAGATACGTGGGGATTAATGCATATTGTCCTCGTCCAGCTATGGTAGCATTCAAGCGAGAATACATCAAAATGCCCATATACGCCAAGGTTCGCGTGTAGCTTTGTGATTCAATAGTATTTGTTGAGTTAGTGGATTTATTCTCTATAAAATTAATTTGATTTTTCCACCAGATTGAATCTTTTGATGTCAAGGACTCAGACAGTATTGAATAACGTTTTTGTTCCTCTTCCATCATGGTATTAAGCTGCTGAAAATAATTTTTTACCCTTTTGTTATTGCTCAAAGCCACCAACTTATTTCTCCTTTGTTCATCCTCTGCTTCGTTGCTCAGTTTATAAGCGGCTTCTGAATATTTAAAGCTCAAATAATAAGCTCCTTTTTGAAAGTAACTTTCTGATTTAATTTCAAACTCCTTCGCCATTTCATTCCCCGTATTTTTAGCTCTATTTTCAATAAAACCAATGGCGTCGGTAATAATTTCGGCAGGAGGCCATTGATGTTTTCCGTAAAAATGTAAGGCAATGGTGTTTTTCTGAAAAGTACGAGGATCGCTTGGAGAATAATACTGCTCCATAAAATTAAAGTCGCCCATACCGGCCATCAACACGGTGGGAAAAGGTAATTCTGTTTGGCGGCCAAGGCCAGCACCGCAAAGCAAGAGTCCATCAATCCTATTATTTTGGGCATAAACAGTGGCCATTCGAGCAGCACCGGAAAATCCCAATAAATATAGCTTTATGTTTTGAAGATTTTTAGATTGTATGAAATCCTTCAAATCACGTTGAATAATAAATTGATGATTTGAGATTCCATTGCTAATTTCGGGCAAACCCAGCAATGCGATATTATTCTGATTAGAAACCAATTGCAGTGAATCCATGATCAGGTTTGGTTCGCCATGTGGATCCATTATAATTAGAATTGATTTAATATTAAGGCTATCCGAAGGAAGATAGTAGGTATAATGAACCTCGGCTTTTGTAGGCTCAGGGGTCTTTATTGGCGTCGTTTTAGGGCTTTGATCACATGAATACAACAGCGTGATAATTAGCGAAAACCATAAAATAAAATTCAATTTCCAAAGCATAATCGTGTCGTTTAAATGGAGTTCAAAATTAGTAAAAAAGATTGCTCGGAGAAAAAATGAATAGCACTTTGTCAGATATTTGTAGTAATATTGTTCAGATAAAAAGTGAATACCACTTTGTCAGATATTAGCAGTAATTTTGAGCTAACTGAACAGCAAAGCACTGATCAATTATATTAATATATTTGCCATTGCACAAGATATGTATCAAAATGATAAATATATGGAAGGATTAAGCGAAATACAAAGAACCACCTTAGAAACTGCATTATATGCTAAAGGCTCGCAGGTTTCGCAAATGGCCTTGGCCTTGCTTATTAGAAATAATCCAGATTATAATTACACCGAATTGGTATTGCAGCCTGAAGAAAACTCTGCACGTAAAGCTCCAAAAGAGGATAACACTATTGAAAGTAAGGAAACTTTCTTTAATGTTTATCCAAATCCCACCACAGACTATTTTACTCTTGAATACCAAATAGATGCAAGTGTATATTCAGTTTTACAAATGGAAATATACGATGCTACAGGCCGTAAAATAATATCTCAAAACCTTTCAAATAGCAATAATACAACATTAATTGATGTAAGCATGCTAAGCAAAGGTGTTTATTCTATAAGTTTTATTGCCGATGGCAAAGCGCTTTCGGTAGAGAAACTTACTATTGTTAAATAATAGATTAACTAAATACAGTACTCTACCGTTGGTGGAGTACTGTTTATAAATTTTGTTCTATGAAAAAATTATTATTATTTATTTTGGTTGTTTTTGCTTTTTTTGATAATTATGCCCAAAATACAATTTCATATAATAAGGTGAAATACTATTTTGGAGATTCATTGAATAGTAGTGGGGTAATTAAATCAATTGAGAAGATTGATTCAAATTACTATCTTGGAGTAGATGCGTTTTCGGATTCTTTATTATATACGTCATATGTTGTAAAAACCGATGAGTATGGAAATAAAATAGCTCAATCACCTAGATTTGGAAGTGATTCAACAGCCTACTTTATTGGTACTGGAAATGGAATGATTGTAGATTGTGATTCAAATATTATTGTGGCTGGGGGTTTTTTAAAAACCGAATGGGGTGGCTTTGTTGCAAAGTTGAATAAAGAACTTGATACAATATGGACAAAACATTATTTATTTCCTGATTCATTGCTTGCATACAATTGTGATACACCAAGACACAGGTTTGAAGCACTAACACAAACATCTGATGGAAATTATATAATAGTTGGAAGTTATTTTTCTGATTCGATATACTCAAGCAAACATACTTATTTGGTAAAATTAAATAAGAATGGAAACTTAATGTGGCGTAAAATTTATCCTAACTTAGGACCTTGTTTCGATATAGCAGTAACAAGTGATAGTGGGTTTGTGTTTACAACAGCAAGAATTGGATATTGGGGTTCATTTATTTGCAAAACAAATAACTTGGGGGACATTCAATGGTTTACAACACAAATAAACACAAGATATCTTTCTTCGTATGACTTAACAGTTTTTGGTAACTCAGTAATATCTGTTGTACCGTTTGAATACTCTGGAAACACTGACCCTAATTTATTTCAATTTGGACTAAACGTTACTAAAACCAACTCGATTACAGGTCAAATAATATGGACCAAACAATATATCCCAATGATAACCGTAAAGTGTCCAACTCTTCATCAACATATTGAAGTAGAAGTAGAAGCAAATGAAAACATTATAATAGTCGCAACAGGGAGTGCCGCCAATTATGATACTTCAGCGGTGGCTTATAAAGGTTTTATTATGAAACTAAACAGTAATGGTGATAGTCTATGGTCTCATTTCTATGATTGGGGTGACTTTTTTCAACGCTATGCTCAATTTAATGATTTTGTATTAACGGATGATGGAGGCATATTAGCAGGTGGTTATTGGAATCCTCCTTACTTGAATTATAAACAAGGAGCATGGTTAGTAAAAATGGATAGTATGGGCAATGCTCCTGGGGCTTATACTGTAGGAATTGATGAAAATATTTTGGTGATAAAAAATGAAAGGCCCTTTCTTTATCCCAACCCAGCATCCGATAACTTCAATCTGCGTTTTGATGAAAACCCAAACCGAGATATACAACTAAGTATTTTTTCAAGTTCGGGTGCATTAGTCAAACAACAGCAATTAGCAGCCTTTGGCAATGAATATCGGGTCGATATTCAAGATTTGAAAGCGGGAGTTTATTTTATTAAATTGGAGTCTACTGAGGGTTTGGTTTTTAGTTCTAAATTTGTGAAGGAGTAAACGATTAAATATGGAGTTCAACTTGCAATTCTGAATTCTTGCAAACCTGATATCCTACATAAATAATAATTTCCTCGAAAACTCCATAAAGTGAAAGATTTTTAATAATTTTGCCATAACTCATTTTGGTTCACAAATTTGAGTATTTAAAACACATTCGCGTATGATTGATCAATTGAAAGTAGGAAAATTAAAATGGATTCATATACCCATAGCCAATGAGGAAAGCATGAGCTATCTACGTGATAACTATGATTTTCACCCACTTGATATTGAAGATTGTTTGTCAAAAGTACAGCGACCCAAGATTGATATTTATGACGATTATCGTTTTCTAATCCTCCACTTTCCCTATTTTGATAAGGATGTTAAATTTGTTAAAACTAAGGAGGTTAAAATATTTTGGGGGACAGATTTTGTAATAACCTTAGGAACACATTGGGTTATTCGCTCTCTGTTTTCGAAAACCAAGGAAGAGGCTGATATTGATATTGATGAATTGCCCAATACTTCTGACGTTTTACTCTATTCTATATTAGAATCACTGATAAAGGAAAGTATTAAACTATTTAAAATGATAGAGGATAGTTTAGAGCATATTAGTCGCGAAATGTTTGATAAAAAAGCAGAACGAACCATTGAGCGGATAAGTGTTACGCGTAAAAACCTAATCCTTCTGAACACCGCTTTTAAACCTCAGCTCCGACTTTTCCAAAAATTTGAGTCGGGAGTTATTAAAGGATTTACACCTGGATTGGAAGACTATTGGGGTAATATTTTAGATTCATATCAAAAAATGTGGGACTCAATAGAGGATTATCAGGAATTAATACAAGGGCTTTCGCTTACCTTTGATTCGCTACAGACCAACAAAACGAACGAAATAATGAACGTATTGACTGTTTTTTCAGCAGTTCTATTACCGCTAACTTTCATCACCGGTTTATTTGGAATGAACGTGAATTTACCGATGCAAGATAATTCAATAGCATTTATTTTTCTGGCAGGCACCATGTTTCTTATTATTCTAGGCCTGCTTCTATACTTTAAACGTAGGCGTTGGATATAATCTAACCGATTTTTGTAGCAGATTGTTTTACATTAGAGAACTTCTTTGACTAAATTTTAAAACGAGCGATAGATAAACTAAAAACCATAAATTATCGTTAACGAAATTGAGTATTAATAATGCAAAATAATAAAATCTGCGGATAGCCAGATCAAAAATTAATCATCACCCATGAATATATATTCTAAAAAGCGGAGTTGGAAAATTTTCTTATTTGTTTTTGCCTTCATTATTGTAGCGGTATCACTTTGGTACACCAATGGGTTTATACATAAATTGGCTTTAAACGAAAAAAAACAAGTGGAGCTCTGGGCCAACGCCATCACCAGAAAGGCTGATTTGGTGAACTATACGGAGAATCTTTTTGAAAACCTGCGAAAAAAAGAAAGGGGCTATGTTTTTTTATGGAGCGAAGCAACAAAGAAACTCATCTTTGCCAATAATGATGATGATATTGAATTTTTTACAGAGGTTATTTCTGGAAATACAGATATTCCACTTATTGTAACTGACGAAGACGGTAATATTACTGGTAGTAGGAATTTAGATCCAAAATATCAGAAGTTAAAAACACTTACCCCTGATCAAGTAAATACATTTACACAATATCCGCCTATTGTTGTGCCCTATTTTAAAAACCAGTACAATCATATTTATTATCGCAATTCAAATTCCTACTATTTATTAAAAAGCACTTTAGAGGATTTGACCAATTCTTTTCTCAATGAAATTGTGAATAATAACCTCTCTGCGCCAGTAATTGTTACTGATAGTACAAAATCAAGAGTAATTGCTTTTGGTGGAAATATAGACTCCACAATCATATCCGACACCATTCTTCTTGCCCAAAGAATTTCTCGTATGGGCGATGAAAAAGCTCCCATAATCGTGCATTTACCGAACAAAGGAATCAATTACATTTTTTATGAAGATTCCTATTTGCTAACACAAATGCGTTATTTTCCTGCTGTTTTATTATCTGTCGTTGGACTATTTCTCTTAATATCTTATATTTTGTTTTCAATTTCGCGCAAATCGGAGCAAAGCAAAGTATGGGCAGGCATGGCAAAAGAAACTGCTCACCAATTGGGTACTCCCATATCCTCACTTATGGGCTGGATTGAGGTGATGAAGATGAATTATCCTGATGAAAAGGCATTTGTAGAAATGAATAAAGATATTGATCGGCTAACATTGGTATCAGAGCGGTTTTCTAAAATCGGTTCAATTCCTGAGCTTAAGGAAGACAATATTATAGAAATAGTTGGAGGCGTTGTGGATTATATGCGCCGAAGAGCACCGAAAAAAATAGCGCTAAATTTACTCAATGATCCAACAGAAATATTATCCGTGAAAGTGAATAAACATTTGATTATTTGGGTTTTTGAAAACTTAATTAGGAATGCTGTTGACTCTATTGGAGCCGAAGAAGGTAAGATAGAAATTGCAATTGAACAAACCGAAAAAACCATTATTATTGATATTACCGATACCGGAAAAGGAATTCCTATTACGCAACAAAAATCTATTTTTAACCCAGGCTATTCCACAAAAGCCAGAGGTTGGGGATTAGGATTGTCGCTTTCAAAACGAATTATTGGTGAATATCATAAAGGAAAAATATTTGTTAAAAACTCTACGCTAGGACAAGGTAGCGTGTTTCGTATTATATTGCAAAATAAATAGAGTTTTATAGCTTGATATTATTAGTAATATACACTAATTTAGTCCCAGAAATAAGTAGAAAAGCAGCCAATGAATCTATTACTATTGGGGACTAACGTGTTGGTTTAGTGTTTTTTAATATAATTATATATTGCAATTATGCTCTCTTAGCTTTTTATTGAATTAAAATATTATAAAAAAAGGCTGGCAAAATATTTTGCCAGCCTTTATTGTATAAAATCATGATCTATTTAACTTTAACAACTTTTACAGTTTCAATAAATTCACCTTGAATTATTTTCACAAAGAAAACACCAGCGGGTAAGTCTTTACCGAAATTAGTTTCATCATTAGGCAAATAGCTTTTCTGTTCAATCAATAATCTACCTGAAATATCATATACATAAAGACTAACTTCTTCTTCACTATGTGAGATTAGAAGGAAGTTAAATGATTTATCAGATGGGTTAGGATAGAGACTTAATTCTGCTCCATGATTTTCATGTCCTATTGATTCTGCAGATATTTCTTTGGTAATAAAACTACCACAGCTTTGGTCACAACTTCCAAGTTTATCTCCTCCATGATTGCTCAAATGAGAAGGAACTGCATTAACGCTTACTTTTAATGTTTGAGCGTTATTAGGATTCCCTTTCGGTACATGGCAGATATACACTTTTTGATTATTCCCATTTCCTCCAGCACGAATATCCAATACACAAATAGTAACATCGCAACTTGTCTCACAACCATAACTATTAGTTACTGTACATACGAGCGTGTAAAGCCCCGCTGCGGTTGGTGTGAATATAGGATTTGATGAAGTAGTTGAACTTAGATATGAATTTCCGCCTGTCCAACTATATGTAAATGGACCTCCTCCAATTGCAGTTGTTGTTGCAGTTAAAGATTGTGGACCATAGCCAAGGAATATGGTTTTACCATCTCCACCAGTATAAGTATTATTTGCTAGTGTTACATCTATTGTACAAGATGGAATTACTCCAATAACTGTTACAACAGATTGACAAATTGAAATATTCCCGTTAACATCAGTTACAGTTAATGTCACTGTATTTGCTCCAATATTTGAACAATCAAAAGTGTTTGGGCTAACAGCTAATGTTTGTATTCCACAAGCATCATTAGATCCATTATCTATCATTTGTGGAGTAATAGAAGCTGTACCCCCAGAAAGAACAACTGTAACCTCCTGACATAAAGCAATAGGTGCTACATTGTCAATAACAGTAATAGATGCCGTCGCTGAATTTACATTTCCATTTACATCAATTGCGGTTAAAGTAACTGTGTTGGATCCTACATCTGAACAAGAGAAGTTCATATTATCAAGTGTCAATGTTGCAATACTACAATTATCGAATGATGAATTGTCAATCATGGGTACTGTAATGGAAGCTTGACCAGCTGCATCTAAGTAGATGGTTTGGTTTTGCGTTAGTACAGTTGGTAGAATTGCATCTAGTACGGTTACTGTGGCTGTGGCAGTATTGATGTTGCCATTAGCGTCTGTTGCTGTTAAAGTAACAGTGTTGGCTCCTACATTTGAACAATCAAAGTTCATATTATCTAGAGTCAATGTTGCAATGCTACAATTATCGAATGATGAATTGTCAATCATGGGTACTGTAATAGAAGCAGCACCATTGGCATCAAGATAGATGGTTTGGTTTTGCGTTAGTACAGTTGGTAGAATTGCATCAACTACGGTTACTGTTGCAGTGGCAGAATTTACGTTTCCGTTTGCATCTGTTGCGGTTAAAGTAACGGTGTTGGCTCCTACATTTGAACAAGTGAAGTTCATATTGTCAAGAGTTAATGTTGATATGCTACAATTATCAAATGATGCATTATCAATCATGGGTACTGTAATAGATGCTTGACCTGCTGCATCTAAGTAGATGGTTTGGTTTTGCGTTAGTACAGTTGGTAGAATTGCATCTAGTACAGTTACTGTTGCAGTGGCAGAATTTACGTTGCCGTTTGCATCTGTTGCTGTTAAAGTAACGGTGTTGGCTCCTATATTTGAACAATCAAAGTTCATATTATCTAGAGTCAAAGTTGCAATGCTACAATTATCAAATGATGCATTATCAATCATTGGAACTGTAATAGAAGCAGCACCATTGGCATCAAGATAGATAGTTTGGTTTTGCGTTATAACCACTGGACTAATTTGATCATCTTGGATTAATGTTGCACTAGTTGTATTTGAACAACTATTTAAGTCAGAAACAGTAACTGAATATGTTCCAACAGCTAATCCAGAAATATCTTCAGTAGCGGCGGCATTTGACCAAGTAAATTGATATCCAGAAGGAGTGGTAAAAGTTAAAGTAACTGCTGTAGCAGAATTCCACCAGGAATAAAGCATTAAGCTATTAACTTGAACTGGACTAGCAGGAGTAAATGTACCTGAACTATATCCATAATTACTTGGGTATAATGAGAAATTATAAACTTGAACGCCGTTTTCTAACAATCTGAAATCAGCAGCAGAAATGGCAGAAGTATTTGCTTTTGCAGTAGCATAAATTGAGGCAACAGTAAACGTTGTGCCTAAATTTATTGCTGTTCCTCCTGTTCCCATATAGTTATTTGCAACAAGATTTGATGAAGTTACACCCATTGTTGGAGTTCCTCCTGTTACACTTAAATCAATAGCACCATCAGAGCCACCAATACAAGTAACATTTGTTGTTGCTGTTGATAAAACTGGTTGGGGATTTACATTAATAGTTACTGTTGCGGTAGAAGTTAATTCTGGAGTACAACTTTCTAAACCACCATATTCTACGATATAACCCGTGATGTTTCCACCAACTGAATTAGGATAATCGTTCCAAATTCCACCACCATAGAAATGGGCATAATGCTCACCTCCTCTAGTTGCTAAAGTTGGACTAAATTGGTTAAGGTATGCACCACAATCATTAGGTTCTCCACCTGCCCAATTGGCATAATTTCCATTAATACCTGGAGAGGTATAAGCAGAGCAATTACCACCGGCTTTATTTTGATTAGAAAAATGTCTTCCTAAACCTCCGTCTTCAAGACCTTCTGGTCCTGTAACCCAACGCCATGTTCCTTCATAACTTAGATCACTTGCGCCCATCCATCCTGAACCTTGAAGCTTAGAAGCTACAAAGGCCATTTCAGCAGCAGAAGTTACGGTCACTAAATAACCTTGTAAACCATTAAAAGTTTTGGTTAAAGCGTCTGCCTTTGCTCCAGTCCATGAAATTCCATAAGCTGGAACCCACTCATAATAATGATTATTACTTGAGTTAGCAATTACTCCATCATCAGCCTTTACTGTATACGTAAATGTTACTTGAGTAGCTGAAGGATTAGAAGGAGTATAAGTAAAAGTGTTATTAGCATTCTTCACCAAATATCCCGATGAAGGTGTGGTGTTTTCACTAATAGTTAAAGGTGTTCCTTGTGGATGTGTGTCATTAGTAAGTACATCAATAATTACACTACTTCCTGCACAAACGGTAGCTACATCAGCCACTGCAGAAGGTGTAATATTGGGTCTATTTACTGTAAATGAACAATTGGAAGAATTATTAGAAGCATCTGTTGCAGTAATTGTAACCGTAGTGGTTGCTCCTGGAGCAATTGCGCTACCTGCAACAGGGCTTTGAGTAACTGTAAATGTTGAAGAACAATTATCAGAAATTACTGCGCTAGTAGTATAATCTGGAATTGTTGTTTCGCAACTTGCTAATGTTTGATTACTTGTACAAGTAATGGCTGGGGCTTGATTGTCCACAACTATTACATCAAATGAACAAGTTGAAGTACCGCAACTATTAGTTGCTGTAGCTGTTACTGTAGTTGTTCCTACTGGGAACAGGCTTCCTGAAGCAGCTGAATAAGTTATAGTTGGACTTGGTACTCCAGTAGCTGTAGCTGCAGGATATGTAACTGTTGCGCCACAAACATTAGCATCATTATTTGCTGTAATGTTTGATGTACATGAAATAGTAGGTGCTGTAGTAACAGATATTGATGTTGAAGCACAACCTAAACTAGGTTGTCCATTATCAAAATTTTGTGCAAAATAGTCAGTTGATGATGTTGGGCTTACAGTAATAGGATTACCTGTTCCAACGAATGTTCCTCCGCAACTTCCAGAGTACCAGTTAACGGTACCTATAGCTCCATTGGCAGTAAGTGTTGTAGAACTACCAGAACAAACAGTGCTTAATGAAGCAGAAATTGAAGTAGGGTCATCAGGATTACCAACTAATACATTTATGTTATAATCTTCTGTTTCACCATATTGAAGTGTTCCGCATGGACTAGATGGGGCTGCATAACCAGAGTATTCGCCCATAACGCGCATTCTATGGTTTCCAATTGGTGCGTTTGCTGGAAGAGTAAAGCTTGTACTTGCTGAAGTAGAACCATTGCTTATAGCAATAACTTGTTCGCCTGCATCGCTAAAATCTCCATTATCATTAAAGTCAACCCATACAGCGTAATTCAATCCGTAGTTTTGAGAAGAGAAGCTCATATTCACAATACCGCCCTGAATCTGAGAAACAGAATTTGAGTTAGCATAATTAGTATAAGACGATGGTGAAGCCCCTGATGTGTTATTAAAATTAGTAATGCCTCCAGTAGTAGTCACATTTGTAATCCACATAGTAGAAGCTCCATAAGTTGATGGTGAAGGATTACAATATACTAAACTGGCAACGAAACTATATTCTGCACCATAACCTGTGCCGACTAAATTTGTTGCATAAGCTCTAACATAATAAGTTGTGCCAATAGTAAGACCAGACATCGCGCTAGAATAGCCACCAGGTCCAGTTCCATCAGTTGTAACATTATCAGCAAGAGTTGGGTTTCCAGATGTGTTCCAACAAATACCACGTGCAGTAATATTTTCACAACTAACTTCAACAATACCACCTGAAGCAGCAGAAACTGGCGTGATTGATGAAATTGCTGTAGTCGTTAATACTGGAACTCCATATACAAGTGTCGAAAAATTAGTAGTTGCAATTGTTGAAAAGGCAGGAGTTGCATCTTCAGAAACAAAATACAAAGTGTAGTTTGTACCATTCGTAAGACCAGTGATATTGTAAGTTAATTCAACATTTGCTTGCATTGCTCCAGAACCACTTGCGGCCACTGTAACAGCTCCATAGTTTCCACCATTTTTAATTTGTAATGCGGTTGGAACTGATGAACCCTGAGGAACAACCATATAATAACCATTACCCGCTATACTTGTTGTTGCTTTAAATGTAGCTGTTGTGCAGTATATATCAGAAACTGCTCCGCTTGCATCAGCAACATCGGCTATAATAGCATCCAATTCGGCTAATTCACCAGCAGCATAATACCAAGTAAACTCATCACTTCCTCCAACTGGCAAATCGTTCATTCGAACATACATTCCATAACTTCCATCTGAAGTAATATCCACAGTGCTAGTGTTTGGATCTGTTTGTACTACATTATTTAAAAATGCACCATAATGGGGATGAATAATTACATTGGCTTTGTTAGATGTGGTATAAAATAATACACCCTCAGCGCCTGTAGATATTTTTAAAGCTAAAGCTCTATTGGTAGTCGTTGTGTTTTGTACAAATGCACCAGCAACGATACCACCTCTTTGTTTTCTTGGTGAATCCGTTTGTCCCACCCAGTCGTCTCTTGTTCCTACCCATGTACGAACATTTTCAATTAGACCTGAGCTTAAATTCGTCAGCCTTGTTGTTATCTTCACATAAGCACTATTTTGTGGAAGAACGTAAGTATATTTCACTTCTAAGAGCTGGCCATTAATAGTAATATTTCCAGTTGAAATAATAGTTCCGTATCCTTTGATTCCACTAGTAACCGTGAAACCGGATACATCAATAACTTGATTTGATAGTGTTGGATTTGAAACTATTGTTCCGTTTAAATTCCACTCACTAGTTTTTACTCCACCAACAGCATAAGCATTATCTAATGGATAAATGTAATAGGTTAGCTTTCTCCAGGCATTTGCAGCAGCATTATAATAGAACGGTTGCTGTAGATTACCCAAATTATTTACGAAGCCTCGGCTCCAGTACCAAATCTTAGCTTATTATTATCTAATACACTTTGTGCCTCGATATTTTTAGCTCCAATTATATTTGCCGTAATGTATATTAATGCAGCAAATAAGAATATGTTTAACTTTCTCATAATAGTATCGTTTCTACATTAGTACTCGTTACACTCCAAGTATTTCCTGTTTTCAGTAATACTAAAGTAACTTTCTGCGCTTTCTTCATCGGAGTATTGCAATCATATTTATAAGTAAACTCAACTTTTGCTGAATTCCCTAAGATCTTAAACTCCCAAAAAAGAAAGTATGCACTTTCGTTGCCAATATCTGCTTTCGTTTTGAAAACCAATGGATTATTGGCATAAGAAACAGCTATACTTGTTGAAAAAGTAATCCCATGTTGCATAACAACTAAGGGCTTAAAACTGTTGTTCGGATTCGTTGGATAGTATTGCTGCAAGACTGTCAAATCAACGCATTTTTGCAAAACTAAAGCTGAATCGCTAGAACTTTGAGCATTTAGCGAGAAACTAAATGAGAAAACACTCAGCATTACTGCCAGCATCATTTTTTTTAGTAATTGTGATTTCATATTCATAAGTATTAAGTTAGTAAATAGTGTTCAGAAATAAATTCAGGAAACTTATAAAAAACGTAGGTATATATTGAAAAAGACCTCTTCAAAAGCCTCTCAAAAATACCCTAAATATGTTAATTACTTTTCTCTGTGATTATTCCAAACGCTTAATAATGCAAATATATACCCCAAAAAGAGCAAAGTCAACCTCCAATAAGATGATATGTATTTTGGTTAAAGAGGTATTTGAATACTTGATTATAAGGATTTATAATCTATTTCAACTCACAACATTAATTACCTTAATTTTGCTTCCTGAAATTATCATAATACAGATGTCTGAAATCTATTTTAAATGAAAGTTAGCGGTTTTACAATTATAAGAAATGCCATCAATTACGATTATCCCGTAGTGGAGGCCGTCGAATCTATTCTTCCTCTTTGCAATGAGCTTGTGGTTGCCGTGGGGAAATCTGACGATGAAACTCTGGAGTTAATCAAATCCATAAAAACGGATAAAATCAGAATTATAGAAACCGTTTGGGACGATAGTTTAAGAGATGGTGGCAAGGTGCTTGCCGTGGAAACAGACAAGGCCTTTCGTGCGATAGCTGCAGAAAGCGATTGGGGAATCTATATTCAAGCCGACGAATGCATTCATGAGCAATATATTGAGCCTATTAAAAATGCTATGGAACTTTATAAAGACGATGATAATGTAGACGGTTTATTATTAAAATATCTTCATTTTTATGGTTCTTATAACTACGTGGGAGACTCAAGACAATGGTATAGAAGAGAAATACGAGTTGTCAAAAATGACCGACAAATAAGTTCTTACCGCGATGCTCAGGGATTTAGAAAAAGTGGTAATAAGCTAAAAGTAAAGTTGATTGACGCTTGGGTATATCATTACGGCTGGGTGAAAAGTCCAGAAAAACAACAAGATAAACAGCAGAATTTCAATAAGATGTGGCACGAAGACCAATGGATTGAAAAGAAAGTTGGCGATGCAAGTCAATTCGATTATTCGAATATTGATTCGCTCTCTATATTTAAAGGGACACATCCTAAGTATATTCAACCAAGAATTAATCAGATGAACTGGACCTTTGATTTTGATCCAAGCCGCAAAAAAATGGGCCTTAAAAATTGGTTTCTTCATCAAATAGAAAAAGTCACTAATTATCGACTTGGTGAATACAAAAACTACAAGATTATAAATTAGAAATATTTATAACTAGCCTATCAATTAGAATTGTAAATTTGCCTACTGTAAAATTACGACGTATTAAAATCAACATGAAGGATTTCAAAAGATTATTAGGACTAATTAAAAGGTATAAAATTTATGTTTTTTTAAACATTCTTTTTAACTTAATCACCATTGTTTTTTCGATTTTCTCTTTAGCCATGATTATCCCTTTCCTTAAGCTCATCTTTGGAATGGAAAGCTTGATTGAAAGCCCAACTGAACTTGAATTTACTCAAAAAGGTCTCATTGATTTTGTTTATTATCAAATGAGTTTATCTATAAAGACCTATGGCCCTGAGCAAGTTTTGTTTTTTATCTCTGTCCTTACAGCGGTTTTATTTCTGTTCAAAAACTTCTTCCGCTATATGGCCATGTGGAGTGTTGCTCCGATGCGAAATGGCGTTATCAGCGATTTACGGAATATGATTTATGCCAAAATTGTTATCTTGCCTCTTTCCTATTTTTCAGAAATGAAAAAAGGAGATATAATTTCACGTGCTGCTAACGATGTTCAAGACATTGAATGGACTATAATCGGTTCATTAGAAATACTTTTTCAACACACATTTACACTAATTGCCTTTATAACAATCTTGTTTTTAACCAATTATCAATTAACTTTATTGATGTTTGTTGTTATGCCAATTTCTGTATTAATCATTGGTTACCTAGGAAAACTATTGCGTCGCGAGTCGCGTTTAGCACAACAATTAATGGGGGCAATACTTTCTTCGTTGGATGAAGCGATTTCTGGTTTACGGATCATCAAAGGATTTAATGCTCAGAAAACAGTCAATGATAAATTCGAGAAATTAAATGGCCAATACCGACGCACGGCAACCTCAGTGATGCGAAGAGGCGATTTGTCAGCTCCAATTAGCGAGTTCTTTGGTATGCTCGTGGTTTCCATCATCCTTTTATATGGTGGTAGACTCGTTTTGAGTGAGGGTGAAGAGCTTACTGGCGAAAAATTTATCTTTTTTGTGATGTTATTTTCGCAATTAATTCCATCAATAAAAGCCTTATCAACAGGTTATTATCGGGTGCAAAAAGGAATCGCATCAGCAGAACGGATCTTCGGATTTTTAGATGCCGAAGAGGTGATTGTAGAAATTGAAACACCTATTCAAAAAACTAACTTTGAAAACTCTATTCAATATAAAAATGTAAGTTTCAAATACGAAGATGATTATGTACTTAACGGTGTTGATTTAGATATTGAAAAAGGAAAAATGATTGCTCTTGTTGGCTCATCGGGTGCAGGAAAAACTACTTTAGCAGATTTATTACCACGCTTTTATGATATTACTTCAGGAGGAATTTTCATCGACGGAGTCAATATTAAAGACTTAAAAATTGCTGATCTTCGTGCCATGATGGGCATTGTAACGCAGGAAGCTATTTTATTTAACGACTCCGTAGCTGGTAATATTAAATTTGGCTCAGAAACGAAAACCCAGGAGGAGATGATTGATGCTGCTAAGGCCGCAAATGCACATGATTTTATTATGGAATTGCCTCTTGGCTACGATACATTAATTGGTGACAGAGGAAGTAAACTATCTGGAGGACAGCGCCAAAGGCTTACTATTGCGCGAGCAATATTGAAAAACCCCCCAATTTTGATATTGGATGAGGCCACTTCCGCTTTGGATACTGAAAGCGAAAAACTAGTACAAGATGCCCTACAAAAATTGATGATCAATCGTACGTCGGTTGTAATTGCTCACCGACTTTCTACTATTCAAGATGCCGATGAAATTATTGTAATGGATAAGGGAAAAATTGTGGAAAAAGGAACTCATAATGAACTTCTTGCTTTAGGAGGAATATATAAACGACTGAATTATTTGCAAAATACCGAAGCTTGATGAGTAAAATAATTATTCGGAATTTCATTAAACAATATCTTTTTTTCCTCTTTATTACGGAGGTTTTTCGATTGTTTTTCTTTGTAGTTTATTTTCAAAAATCAGCACAAGCGGGAATTTCAGAAGTTTTCTTTTCATTTTTTTATGCTTTTCGATTAGATCATGCTACAGTTATGTACCTGATGGTTATCCCGTTTTTTCTTTACTTTTTCTATTCCATTTTTCGCCGTAAAGTCTTCTTGACCATTAATAAATACTACACCTATTTTATAAGCATTTTAGTGGCTATTATTGAAGTTTCTAATATTGCCATATACAACGAATGGGGAATAAAGCTCAACTATAAAGCTGTTGGATATTTAACTGAGCCTCTTGAAGCCCTTCATTCTGCTAGATTTGCGGTTTTGTTAACAGGAGCTTTTGCGTTGGTTCTTGTTTCGCTTTTGTTAATCTATGGTGTTAATAAACTGAAGATCAACATAAAAGAAAAACCTAGATTTAATATTTGGTTTACCTTACTGTGGTTTTTCATTGCGCCAATTATTATTTTTATTTCTATGCGCGGAGGCGTTCAGGAAATCCCAATATCTCAAAGTCAATCCTACCATTCAAAAGACAATTTTATCAATACGGCATCTGTGAATACTTCTTGGAATCTCTTTTATAGTATCCGGCAGAACAGTCTTTATATGAGCGAAAATCCGTTTACTTTTTATAGCCTTTCTGAGGCTAAAAAAGAGGTTCAAATACTCTACGATTTTCCTAAAGAGAAAGGAATAAGTCTTTTTACAATTGAAAAACCGAATATTGTTCTTGTTTTTTTAGAAAGTATGTCGGGCGATTTTGTGGACGAATTAGGCAGCAATTTACATATCACACCGGGCTTATCCAAATTGATAAAGGATGGCTATTTATTTACAAATCATTACGCCTCCGGTATGCTTTCACATCAAGGAATTTCAGCAGTATTAAGTGCATTTCCATCCACGCCAATTGCTTCTATTACCAAACAGCCGGGTAAATATGGCAATCTCCCATGTTTTGTAAAAGATTTAAAAACAGAGGGTTATTATTCTTCATTTCACTTTGGAGGGCAACTTATCTATGGAAATATTAAAGCGTATATTTATTATAACGAATTTGATCAAATTATTGAAGGCGTAGATTTTGATGCCAATATTCCCGAAGGAAGTTTGGGCCATCATGATGAATATTTATTCACTCGTTTGTTGGCAGACATCAACGAAAGTCCGCAACCGTTTTTTGCCGGAGCATTTACTTTAAGTTCGCATTCACCCTTTGATCAGCCAGTTAATAATTATAAAGATATTGGTGGAAACTATAAAGACATGCTCAATTCGGTTTATTATTCTGATAGTTGCTTGTTTGATTTTGTAGAAAAAGCCAAATTACAAACATGGTATGACAGCACTTTATTTATTTTTGTTTCTGACCATAGCCACCCTTCTCCATTCGAATTTCCTTATTATTCAAAAGAAGTGCGGAAAATTCCATTGATATTTTACGGTAATGTGCTCAAAGAAGAATATCGTGGCAAAACTTTCGACAAAATTATTTCACAAACTGATATTGCAGCCACTTTGCTATCGCAACTTAATTTGCCCCACGACAAATATGTTTGGAGCAAGGATGTTTTTAACCCAAATGCTCCAGAATTTGCCTATTACGGATATGATAACGGTTTTGGATGGATTAGTCCCAAAGGAAATTATGCCTATTTAATGGATGGCCAAATTATTGAATATCAGTTTGAAACAAAATCTGACAGCCTAAGTTTAATTAAAACAGGAAAATCTTTTGTGGAAACGTTGTATCAGCAGTATTTGGATTATTAAGTCATAAACCAGTGATAATAATCAAATTATACTCTCTAAACTAATCACTTTTTTAATCCCACTTCTGTTAAAAACAATTCGATATTTGCTATAAGATGAATGATCATGTGATTGAAATTTCATGATAAAATTAATATAGTATAGTTTGTCTGCTTTTAAACTCTCATAACCACCATCTTCAAGAACATAAATAGGAATTTTGGGATTGTCCATATTTTTTACAAAAGTGGAAATATTGAAGCGTATAATATCATTAATTCCACTAATATCATATTGCTCATAAACCAAATTCAATTGTTTGCGATTTATTCTTATGTGCTTTCTGTAGAGAATGATTTTTTCAAGATCAAAAGTGTTTTCAATCTTCATGGTTTGGGATCGATTCCGTATTTTAGCCACATTACTTGGGATACTATCTTCTTGCACGAAATCGAAGCTTTCCTTGCACCAACCAATCTTGTGATTATTAATATCAATAGATGTTTTATGATCAAATAGGTGCTTGCTTAATTTACCAGCTAAATAATACCTTACCAGTTCTTTAATTCGGTCTTTGAGCATATAACCAATAACTAGAGCAGCAAAAAAAGGGATGGTGAAATTTCCATATTTTTGTTGAAAAATAAATGCAATAGCAGTTGCAAATATCATTGACAGACCTGCTGCGATACTAAATAATAATTGTTCAACAATAAATCCATCTTTCTTTTTTCGAGTGGAGAGAAACAATTGGCTTTCAATGTATTTTTTTAGCACCCCTCGTCTATAAATTATTTCACCATTATTATCTGCGCTTACTTTCTTAACAATTGAATATTTTTTTTCTATTTTGTAATTAATTTCTGATTGAATAAGATCCATCAGGTCTTCTTTATTCTTTACATAATACTTAGGAAAATCTTTTTCAAGACTAATTAATAAATGAAAGGTGTGTTGTTCTATTACATTACTCATAAATTCATCTGACAATAAATACATCGTCATAAATTCACTTTTTACAGTGGGCACATTTATAATTCTTCGAAGATTACGATATTTCTTCAAAATAGACTTTGTATTATTGATATAAGAGGTTATCAGAAATTGTCTATCCTCTTTTATCCCATTTTGAATGATGTGTTGAATCTCATTTCTCAAAGAACTTTTTAAGATAGAATTAAACATCTTTATGTGATACTCATACTTCTTTTTATTTTTTCTGATAGGAGATATTGAAAAAATTGTAAAAGCATTTTCTAATAAGTGAAAAGGACTATCTGCGCCTTCGGCAATTTCTCTTAAAATATGAACGGGTGTTGTTAATCTAATATTGGTTTTTAAATCTACATAAAAGGATTCTTTGGAGTAAGTTAACCGATTAATATCTAAACTATTAGGTATAAAAAACCAAGTATTTATGGTGTAATCATTAATCGTTTTACTCCTTTTAGTTGCATATCCGAGTTTTATTTCAATAGAAAATTTATCATGAATTTTTACTATTTCGTCAATCATAATTTGTGATAATTAATTGCAGATTAATAAATTTAAAGAATTAACAACGGTTTTCTTAATACTTTTAAATTACTAGTTTTAGTTCTTAATAAAGAGCACAAAACTTAATTTAACAGATTGATATGTTTCTTGGATTGATTCAAAATCAATTTTTAAATGAAAACTAAGTGACTTAATCCTCTAAAAAAGCCCAAATACACCATCAGGAGTAATACCAAGAAAACGATACCAAGTTTCGCCCATAAAAATACTTACTACCCATCCTATCACCAACATACTAACGCCAAACCTAAATGTATCGGTATAGCTATATTGGTCGGTTTCGTAAAGCAAAGCAGCGGGTTTGCTATTGAATGGCAACATATAAACATGCTCAATTAAAAATGCTACAGGTAATGCAAGGCTAATAACACTAATGCCATAACGATTGGCAACACCAATAGCAATAGGAATAAAAATCATGGTGCGCATAGTTTTGGATTGGAAAAATAGTGCACTAAAAGCCATCGCAAATGTTAATGAAAGATAGAGCACCCAGAAAGGTGTATTGGGTCCAAAACCTAAGGCATCAAACATGGCATTTACAGATAATGAAGGTAAATCGGTTACTTTAAAGCCGGCTCCTAAAGTATAAGCTCCAGCCGAAAATAACATCAAATGCCAAGGTATATCCACATCGTTCCACTTCACTATACCAATGCCTGGCATAAGAGCTATTATGCCCCCCAAAAATGCTACTGCGGTTGGACTTATACCATGATATTTATCGGTGGACCAAAGCACAAGAATGGCTAAAAATAATACTGCTGATTTTATTTCTTCAAAATTGAGTTTTCCTAGTTTGTGAAGTTCTTCTTTTAACCTTTCCATACCACCAGGAATCTGAGGCAGGCGCTCTTCTTTTTTCAAAGGAAAGAAAATCCTAGTTGCAACAATATAGCCTAAGAACATCAGTAATAAAGAAACAATGAAATTGGCTTTCATCCAGTCCGTAAAAAAAATATCTACACCTGTAGCACCTGTAATTAATGCAGCAGCAAGAAGATTTGCTCCAGATCCTGTAAGAAAACCGCTCGCTCCAATATTAATATAAAACAAATTTTGAAGTACAACATTGCGTCCAAAATTATTCCTATTATTGCCTCCACGAGCGCCATAAACTGCCGACACAACCATGAATATTGGAAGTAAGATTGCTGCTTTGGCGGTGGTAGCAGAAATAAATGCTGATAAAACTACATTAATAACCAAAAAGCTAAGAAAGATAGAAGACGAACGCTTGCCAAAGCGAACGATAAACCAAAGAGCAAAACGTTTGGCTAGTCCGGTTTTTACTAACATACTTGCTAGTACAAACGACATTATATTTAACCACATTACTTTATGGCCCAATTGGGCATAAGCATCTTGTTCCGATAAAACTCCAGTAAATACTAAAGCAATAATCAAAATCAAGGAGGTTAAATAATTAGGAATTGCCTCTGTAATCCATAAAATAACGCTTGCAACAAAAATGGCCATCATCGCCATATTCATTCTAGAAAATTCAGCGCTTCCAGCTTTGGCATAAATATCTTTAGCAAAGTTGCTTAGTGATTCGGCGTTTATATCAATTAGAAATGAGGGGGGAAATATAAAATAAATAAGTACAAATGCAATAATTGCTAATGGCCCACCTATGTTCGAAAAAAAAGCCTCCACTTTAGACTTGGAACGCTTGGGCAGCTTTTCAATCCGATAGTTTTTCATATCCAAAGGATCAAAATCACCCTTGTTTATTTCGGTATCTTGTGACATTATTTCTATTGATTATTTTATAAATATAGGGGTATAAAACCCCCATAATTTATTGATTATAAATTTAAAAATTAAATTATTCAATAACTATCCCTGCGTATAGTTTTTGGTTTTCACCAATTTTTATAAGGATTCTTCATCAACATGGAATTATAATATTTTGCATCCCCTGTTACTTCTTGTCCTAACCAGTCTGGTTTCTCAAATGGGTGGTCTTCTGAAGGTAATTCAATTTCTGCAACAGTAAGTCCTTCGTTATCACCATAAAACTCATCCACTTCAAATTGTAATCCACTATTTTCTGGAACAATAAATCTAGTTTTATCAATTACACCGGGTTCGCAAAGTTCCAAAAGTTCTTCAACCTCAGTAATGGGTATTTGTTTTTCCCATTCAAACCGGCTAGCGCCAGACTTACTACCAATACCTTTGATGGTAATAAAGCCGCTATCACCTTTAATTCTAACCCGAACTGTTCGCTCGGGAACCGAAGAAAGGTATCCTTGAGTGATTTTAGTTTGCTTAATTACAGTTGGTTTAAAATCTCCTTTAACTAAAAATTTTCTTTCAATTTCGTTTGCCATAGTTGAATTAGTTTGCTAGTTTTTTATCTGTCATTCCTATAATTCTTTTTATTGCTTGAAGATAGTTAATGTTTTCAACTCCTTCTAAATTAATTTGAGAAATTGTTTTTTTAATATCCTCTAATTCAGTTGACTCGGAATTAATAGAAACAACCATAGCGCCATTAATATAAACATTGGCTACTTCGCAAATTGTATCGTTTACCATGTATCCAAAACGCTCTTTTTCAACAGTTACAGCTTTTAAGTTATCGTTTGCCTTCACCATTTCCATAAATTCTTCTAGTGTATATTCTGCTTTATCAAGCTTTGGCATATCTACCATAAAAGCGGGAAAAACCTCTTTTTCAAGCACTTCTGCTTTAATTGGGAATTCACCTTTCATCAGGGGATTCCATTGTTCTAGTCCATCAACGGACTGAACAAATGTTTTGATGTCCATTTTACCATCTCTAATTTTGGTATTATTCACATCATTAGTTTTTGAAACAATATAAGTTTCGGTAGAACTTCTTTCCCATACTTTTTCGGGCACAGGAACTGAAAGCCTTGACATAATAAATGCAGCTTCGGAAAAATCCCTACCAAATGTTCTAAACTCAAATCTAGGTTTTGAGATCTCACCTATTTTCATTTTATTATTGCTCATTATTATAATTTTTAAGTTAAAAATCTATTTTATTCCAATTATCAGGCAAGGAGTTTAGCCCCATAATCCTTTTCAAAGCCAAGGGATAATTAACATTTTCCAAATCATCACTAATTCCTAAAAGCAGCTTTACTTCCATTACTTTTGTAGGATCTTCAGCCTCTATACAAATTGTTTTTATAGAAGCTCCATTTATTTTTATTTCAGCAATTTCAGAAATACAGCCATTAATTGTGTATGAATGGCGTGTTTTCCATACGTATGCTACAGACAAATCAGGATCAACGGTCACCACTTCGTCAATAAATTGATGCAAGCTATATTCTTTTCTTTCGAAAACAGGACTTTCAACACCAAGTGCTGGGAAAACGGTTGATTTAATAATATCAGCTTTCATGGGAAATTCACCAACTAATAATGGATTCCATTGTTCAAGCCCTTTATGGGTTTGCTCAAGTAGTTTAATATCCATTACACCAGCACGTATTTTTATATTATTTCTCCTTCGGTATGGTGAAAGAAGATAAATAGAGTCCATTTTGCGAGTCATTTCCTTTTCGGAAAGCTCTTGAATTCGGCTTTCAATTTTATCAAGGTTATTTCCAAAAATTCTAAATTCGTATCTAGGGATTACTGCTGAAACCATTTCTTTTAGTCTTTTATTTTATAAACATATAGTTTTGCACTTGCGTCATTAACCATATAAATAAGATTATTTACTATGGATATTCCTTCAAATTTTAACTCATCAACATTATACTGATGAAGCACGTTCGTATTGTAATCGCATTTATAAAGGGCTTTTGATTCATCACTAACCACCCACAGCAAGGAGTTGGCATCGTCAACAAATATTCCAGAATAGTCAGAAGCAAACTTTAGGTCTATTTCATCAATTATTCCCAACATCGGTGACCAAAGAACAAGCAAACCTGGTGCATCCTCATTTACAATATAGTAAATGGAGTTATTTTTATTATAGGAGATGCCTTCTAGCCCTTTATTAGCGGAATTTTCTTCAATGCTAATATGATATCTCCCGATTTCTAGGCCACTTTCATAATCAACCACGACAACATTACGACCGCCTTCTTCAATAACGGCAATTGTATTTAACTTAGGATTATAAGTTATTCCCTCGAGGTCGATGCCTTTAAATGCAAGCGTTCTTAACGTATTTCCACTAAAATCTATTTCATAAATTTTATTAGTGTTATCGCTAACGGTTAAAAATGTTGCATTATTTGGCCCTAAACATAAGCCCGAAGGCTCAAGTACGTTAAGAGGAAAACTACTTATTAGTTCCAAATAGGAAACAGGGATTTTGTTCATTGGAATGGTAGGATCATTCTTTTTGCAAGAAAAAAACAAACAACCAAACAACAATATGAACAAAATCCTCTTTTCCATTTTATAAATCAATGTTGCCTAATTAATTATTTGAAGCACCTGGAGTAGGAATACGTGCAGCACCAGGAGTAAATAATGTCCAAATAACGCCACCATCGACATCTCTTCCTAAAGAATTATTTGTTGGTGGATTTGCGATATCGCAGCCCACATCACAATAACTATATGACTCAACAAACACTAGTCCATCTTTTGATATTCCAACACCTTCCCCAGAACCACTTAATTTGAAATTGGTATGAAGTCCTGCGCCAAGCCCATCACAATACAGAATAAGAAAACCTTTTGCGGGAACGGTTGTCAAAGTTGGATCATTCGTAGGAAGCTGATATTTAACCATATCGTTTAAATCGTCTGTAGTGTACCATCCGCCCATATCAATTGGGGTGTCACCAGTGTTATATATCTCAATCCAGTCAGGAAAATCACCATTATCACCAGGAACAACAATGACGTCGTTGCTACACATAAATTCGTTAATAGTAAGTCTCCCTTCAACAACAACGGTTCCATCATTAGGAGCTCCTGGAGTTTTTATAGAAAGAGTATCCCATGTAGTTCCACCATCAGAAGTTCTACCAAAAGTTTTGTCATCAGTAAGTCCATTAAAATCAGCAGACTCGTCAACAAGTACTTTTTCTGGAGTGTAAATCGCAACAGTATGGTCATTTGAAGCGCTAAGGCCTGTTGCCATAAATATTTTACCATCCATAATTCCTGTTGGAATGTCAGCTCCTGTAGCGTCAGCGGCGCCACAAATTAGTACAATGAATCCTTTTGGTGGTATGGTTGTAATTGCTGCATCGGTACTTGGAATTTGAAGGTATTCAGCTTCTATTCCTACTTTATCGGTGAAATACATTCCGGCAATATTTACAGCTTTTGTTCCAGAATTATATAATTCAACCCAATCGGCGCCATCGCCCATGCCATCAACATAATATGGGTTTGTTAGGTCTTTGGTCATCAATTCATTGATTACCATATCTTCATAGGCTTCTCCTGCAATAACTGGAGGCGCTGGCATTTCATCTTTTAAACAAGAAGAAAGTGTGGCTGTGAAAACGAAAATTAAAGCGAAAATCTTTTTCATTAGTCTATATTTTAAAGTTTAAATTAAAAATCTATTTCTACTCTGGCTTGAATCATACTGTAGTCAATACCTGCTGTTCCGGCAGGAAGTGGAATTAGTTCGTCTGTTTTATATTTACCTTTTCCGTCTGCCCATCGATCGTGGTTTACATATGCATAATTTAAGCTTAATCTTACACTATAATTTACGTAATAGTTAAGCCCAAGAGTATAGGTTTCGGCAGCTCCACCTTGAATAAAAGGAGTAACTTCACCATCTTTATATGTATTAGCATCCATAAAGGAATATCTTACTGCTAATTCAAAAGCTCCTTTTTTGTTGTTTTTAAAATCTATTTGAGAGAATTCTGCTTCGCCCATATTATAGTAATAATTGGCATTATTTAATATCCATGAACCCGCTACAAAAAAACCTCTAAGTGCATATTTATCTTCGCCAATGGGCACCAAATTTGCGTCTCTAGTTACATCTGTACGGATATATTCTCCCGAAATACGATAGTTTTTAAATGCATAAGCAGCTTCTAATCCGAGTAGAGTTTCATATTTAGCATGTTCAATCCAGTCCGTATCTATATATTTTTTGCGATTAATTTCTGTTTCTGCATTCTCACCATATCTAAAACTATTTACTGGATCTCCTATTTCAGGAATTTTAGGTGTTCTATAGGAACCAGCAACACCAAAATGAAGGGTTTGCATTTCCTTTTTAATTGGAGCCCATGCTAATCTTGATGTGGCTGACCATCCTGCATTTGTACCACTACTCTTGTTCTGATCTCGAATTAATGTATTTGCGATGGTACTTGAAAAAAGTCCACCTTCAAAGAATAAATGATTGCTATATCTTCTGTAGGAAATACCAAGATGGCGAGATGGTGATTGTTCTGCAGCATAAGGCCTTTCTATAAAGGTCAAATACCTAGATGTTGTAGTAGTTTCCATCGAAAATGGCTCTTTAAAATGGCCTGCTTTTAGTATCCATTTATCTCCTAAATATCGAATAAATGCATCCTTTATATCTACTTCATTATTTCCAAAGTCGAAATCTATTTCACCTCCCCAATTACCCCAAAGTATAGCTTTCAAAGCAAAACGCATCCTGCGGATATTTACTCCGTTTCCAATCGCATTTTCATCTCCTTGATAAGTATTATCGCCAAAATAGGCTGCACCATCAAAATAAACGCGGTTGTCGAACCAATACTTGAATCTTTTATCGGTTGATGTAAACATCAAAATTCCGTCTCGTGATTCGGGATTAAGTGAAACTACTATTCCTATATCTTTACCATAGTCGTTTGCTGTTGCTTCTGCAGCAATCATATTAATAGTAATGTCGGAAGCTTTTTTTACGGTTAAAGTCTGAGGAGTATAATTCTCTTTTGAAAAGACTAAATCAACAGGAAATAACGAAACTTCCAATTTGAAAAACCCATTTCCATCAGTTAAGGACGTGGGTTGCGAGCCGCCTTTAATTTGAACATTAACTCCGCTTAAAGGGCTTTGCGTACCTGCAAGAAAAACTTTACCGGTTACTAACTGTTGCTGTGCAAAAGCGGATGTACTAGTTAAAATGGCAAATAAAAACCCTAATAAAAAGTACTTACTCATAAATCTATTTTTCTTCATTCTTATAAGTTTAAATTATTGAATCTATTTAATTAAAATTTTGAAGTGCGAAATAAGGTTAATATTTTATAAAAAGTAAATAAACAACCTCTACAAAAACCCTACAAGAAATTATATTAAACATGCAAAATATTGTAACTCTCTTAATTAATATATATTTAAACTGTAGAATGGTGATTTTGCTTAAAGCTCTTTTATAAAGTCATGCAAGTTGGTTTTGGGATGTACTTTAAGTTTTTTTCTTAATCGATATCTATTCATCTCAACACTTTTAGGAGAAATGTTTAAAATAGAAGCTATTTCTTTGGAAGATAAGTTTAAACGAATAAGAGAAGCTAGTCTTTTTTCATTATCGGTGATGGTTGGAAAAGTTTCTGAAAGTTGATGTAAAAAATTTCTATTTTCCTTATTGATATTCATTTGAAATTTCTCACGATCCCGATCTAATGATAAATCCTGAATAATCATCAGTGATAATTTATTTAAGGCGAGCCTACTTTCCTGTTCTTTTATACCAGATTTTATATGTATCACTTCATTTTTTAGATCACTCAAAAATTCGTTTTTTCGAATAATATTCATCGCCATAGTGGTCATTTCTCCCTGCCTGAATTTTAATTCCCTATCCAATTCGTTCTGAATTAATATTTTGTCTTCTAAGTTCTTTTCAAGCTTTTTTATTTTTGTTTTGTATTGCTCATCTAATACTTTTTGGCGTGATTCCATCCTTAAAAAGGCTTTTTTATACTTAAAAACATAATATAGAATTATCAATAAAATAATGATTAATAAGCTAATTGCGATGATAGAATAATTTGAATTTGTGGTAATAGGATTATTTTTAGTTACTTCAGGCGAAATGTACTTTGTTTTTTGCTCACTTATATTTTCATTTTTTAAGTGAACTAAACTATCATTTGTAATGGATTTTTCATTTATTAATTGTGTATTAAAAATAGGTTTTAAATTGGTTATTAGCTGTCTGTCTCCTCCAACATCTTGTTTAAATACGTTATTTACAAAGAAAAGCAGTAAAAACGAAACCATTCCTGCTATAAGAGGTGTTGCAATCCAACCAAGACTTATTTTTCCAAGAATATTGAATTTAATTTCCTTACTTCCTTTATAAATTCCTACACCTATGATAGAGCCAATAACCACTTGTGAGCTAGAAACCGGAACTAGCGGAATGGGGGGCAAGCCAATGGATTGTACAGCATTTGACAAGCCTTGTGATGAAAAAATGAAAAGAACCAAAGCTTGAGAAAGCACAACTACAATGGCAGCTTCTGGAGTAAGTGGCATTAAAGAGTTTCCAACAGTTTCCATAACATGTTTGGAATAAGTTATAATACCTATAGCAATAGCAACTCCACCAATAAAAAACAATTGCTGCGTACTGCTAAATTGAATAATGCCAAAATCTAAAATTGGTAAATTTACTGAGGAGGTGAAAACCCCCATCACATTAGCTATATTATTGGCCCCCAAACTATAAGCTCCGAAAGCTCCAACTAATAACAAACCATATCTAATATAAATATCGAGATAAAGAATATGCGTTTTGGTTTTTTTGGTTAACTTTCGTATTAGTATAAACAATAGGACAGCAAATATACCCCCTAAAATGGGTCCAGCAACCCATGTGGTTACAATTTTTGATAAGGTGCTAATATCATTTGGACTATCTGTATAAAAATTCCAACCTATAATAGCGCCCACAATAGCTTGTGAAGTTGATACCGGTATTTTTAGGCGTGTCATCCAATATATAGTAAGAGCTGCCGAAAGAGCCACAGTAAATGCAGCTGCCAATGTAGAGACACTTCCTAATTTTCCTAAAGTATGATTTGCCCCTGCCCCTTGAATAACCGCACCGAGAATTACAAAAATACTTGCAACAATAGCTGTTGTTTTAAATCTTAGCATGCGGGTGCCTACGGCTGTGCCAAAAATATTGGCAGCATCGTTTGCACCAAGAGACCAACCTAAAAATAAACCACTAGAGAGGAAAACTAAAATTATCATATACTCATTTTCAATGCAAGAATAGACATCACTTCAGCAAGTTTCTCCGCCTTATCTGATAGCGTTTCAATATGTAATGCGAAATATCGAAGATGCATTTTTTGACTAAGATCTAAATTATTCATATCATGAAACAACCGTCTTTTAATATTCCTAGATATTTTATCTGCTTCTTTTTCATAGAAATATACTTTGGCAAGCATTTCTTTAACCTTAAGAGGCTCCCTAAAAAATGCTCTTGCTGCAGGAAAAACATTTAAAGTTGATTCAACAGAAGCTTCTACTAATCGTATAAAATCATTTTTTATTTCTTTAGGAACATAAGGTAATTCGATATCAAATTGCAAAAGATTATCCTTTGAAATATCTATGATCTCATCAATTCTATCTAGCATGAGCTCTATTTCACTCGCATTTTGTGGAAGTATGGAATAACGATAAAAATGATCGTCAATTTTTCTTTGCATTTTATCTGCAGATTCCTCAAGCTTAATGATTTGTTCAATCTTTTCGTTAAAGCTCGCTTGCTCACTATTCAGATAGTTAATTACACCTTCCTTAAATACAAGCACACCATGCTCAACGGTATCAATATAATTATCTATATCGAATACCAGTTGTTTTACGTTTTTATAAAGCAGAGACATATATTCTTTTATTAATTACATATAATGGCAAAGATAATCAAAAGCAGAACACAATATTCCTATACAGTGCTCATGTAAAGTATGATTTTGCAGATGTATAGGTATTGGGTGTTTATTAAACACTACTATACAGGAGTTTACGATTTTTATTGTAGAGACAATGCAATTCTAAATGGAATAGCTATTATACTACCGTTCGGAACTGTATAGTTGAAATAGAGTAGTAAAATAAATAACAAACAACATTATTTAATACTTTTGTTTCAGATAAATTATTTACATTAAAACTAAAAAGCTATGAAAAAAAATTACCTATTAGTTGTTATAATGATGGCATTTGTGGTATCAATATTTACAATTCAAAAAGATGCTAATGCACAACTTTACATCAATGAATTTCTTGCAAGTAATGACACTTCTTTTGCTGGCCCACAAGTAGATTATCCAGATTGGATAGAGATTTACAATGCTGGCGCAACAGATGTTATGTTAGGAGGATATTATATGTCTGATGTTCTTGATGTAACTTCTGCATATCAAATTCCAAGCACTTATCCTGATTCGGTTACCGTACCTGCTGGTGGTTTTATCGTGTTTTATGCTAATAAAGAAGAAGCGTCAAGTGTATTTAATTTGAATTTTAAATTAAGTGGTAGCGGCGAACAAATTGGTCTTTGGGATTCTAATCAAGTTGTAGTTGATACTTTAACTTATTTAACGCAATATACTGATACTTCGTATGGTCGCGTGACTGATGGTGGAGCAACTTGGGCTTTTTTGACCCCAACTACTCCAGGAGCTACAAATCAAATGGCACCAACAAATACAGACCTTTACATCAATGAATTTATGGCAAGTAATGATTCATATCTTGCTGGACCTCAAGGAGATTTTCCTGATTGGATTGAAATTTATAATGGAGGCACAACCGATGTTATGTTAGGAGGATATTATATGTCTGATGTTCTTGATGTAACTTCCGCATATCAAATTCCAAGCACTTATCCTGATTCTGTAACTGTGCCTGCTGGTGGATATATTGTATTTTATGCTAATAAAGAAGAATCATCAAGTGTATTTAATTTGAATTTTAAATTAAGTGGTAGCGGTGAACAAATTGGTTTGTGGGATCCTACACAAGCGGTTGTTGACACATTAACTTATTTAGAGCAATTTGCTGACACCTCTTATGGGCGTATTCCTGATGGCAGTTCGACTTGGTTTTTAATGACCACTCCTACTCCTGGTGCTACCAATGGAATTTCTTCAATCAATGAAGCTAATGAAAACTTAACAGATGTTGGAAATTACCCTAACCCCTTTAATAGTATTACAAATATTAGCTTTACTTTGGAAAAAGCAGACCAAGTTATGGTTCAAATATTTGATGCAAGAGGAGCTCTTGTTCAGGAAATTCCTAATAAGAATTATTCAAGAGGAAATCATATTATTAAATGGAATGCTTCTAGTTTACCTTCTGGATATTATTATTATCGCGTTCAAACAGGATCTAGTGTTTATTCAAACAAAGCCTTAATTATTAGATAATTATTAAATAATTAATTTTATTTATAACGTATTGTGGTGATGTATTTAACCATCTCACAATACGTTATTTTTTTGCTTTGTTGATTCGTTAGATTCTGGATAAAATGCAACCTATTTGCTTAACAAAATGTCTCGGTACTGTTATAAATGATAAAACCTTACATTATGAAAACTATCTTAAGTCTTTGTTTGCTTTTGTTAATGAACAGTATTGCATTTTCTCAATATTACTTTTATGAGTATAATATGTATTTTCCAAACAACTATTCGTCGCCCCAAATACAGCAAAACAGAATAAAATTGAATGGGATAAAGGAGCAATATCAGTATAAGCAAATTATGAACGGAAAAGACTCTTCTTTTCTGACGAATAAAAGAACATATACACAAGATGGTCTAATTTCATCAAATATATTTTATAATAAAAAAGGGAAAGAACAAAGACACTATCAGTATGATTATGAAGGATCAAATGTCAGCAAGTATAAATATTTAAAAAAGGGAAAAATTAAAACATGGAGTGAAAGAACATATACAGACTCAAATGAAATCAAAGAAAGTATCAACAGGAACTCAAAAGGTATAGTCAGTACACAAAGCACTTACGATTATATAGACAATAAGCTCAAACAAATAAGCACCACAAAAAAAGGAAAGATTTTTAGTAGAATTGTATATCAATACTATGCCAATGGCGATAAAAAATCAATAGAGTTTTACAATAAAAAAAACAAACTTTACAAAGTTACTTCCTATCAATGTAACGATGAGGGAAAACAAGTAGCCCTAAAAGATACTGTGCAGGTATGTAAAATAGAAGAGCATCAAGACAGTTTAAAAATTGTTTCGTATATGCGAACTAATGAAAAGGGGAAAGTTACCAAAAGCGTTTATAAATATTATCAAGATACTGTGTTGGTTGAAATCACTAGCTATAACACTAAAGAAAAGATAAATTATTCAACTAATTACCAATACTTAGAAGCCTCTACTTTTATAACAGTTACATCATACAATAATAAACAACTTCCACGCTTATTATCCATATCCATTTATAATAAATCTAATCAACTTATTAATTATCAACATTTTAATAAAGAGAAAAGTGATGACCACAAATATAACTATAATGACATGGGTCTGCTATTAGGGGAAGAAACCTATAAAAATGGTATGCTTAAAAGTAAAACCAATGTAAAATATATTTTGTATTAGATTTGATTTTGCTCATTTTGGGGAGAGCTAAATATTAAACTACGTTTATATTTATTCTCTACCAAAAGAGATTTAAATTTTGTGACTTAAGGTAAATAATCCTTACTTTTGAGCCTAAATAAAATCTCATGAAGGCTTTTCACTACCTAACCGAACTTTTTTACCCTCGGATTTGTCTAGCTTGCGGTCGCAAACTTTTACGTCATGAGCATGTTTTGTGTAGCTATTGTCAGGTGCAATTACCCAAAACCCGCTTTCATACACGTAAAAACAATCCGGTAGAAATTCTCTTTTGGGGTCGTTGTGAAATTCAAAATGCAGCAGCTTATTATCAGTATCTTAAAGGCGGACATGTGCAACATCTAATACATAATTTCAAATACAAAGGCTTTCAAGAAATTGGAATATTCGTTGGCGCAAAATATGGTGCTGAACTCATGGAAACAGAATCTTTTGCCTCTGTTGATTATATTATTCCTGTTCCATTACACTCTAAAAAAATGCGCATTCGGGGCTTCAATCAAAGTGAGGTTTTTGGGCGAGGACTTGCGCAAACCATGAATGCCACTTTAGAAGTTGATAATCTTCACCGGCTAATTCATTCTGCCACCCAAACACGCAAATCGCGCTGGGATAGATATAAAAATGTGGAATCCATTTTTGGAATTAAAGATGCTGAGAAGCTCAAGGGAAAACATGTGCTTTTAGTCGATGATGTGATAACAACAGGCTCAACAATAGAAGCCTGTGTTGTAAAATTGCTTGATGTAGAAGGTATTAAAATAAGTGTTGTGGCTATGGCAACAGCTGCTCATTAAATCTATTTGTATAAATCCTCAACATAAGTTTGCTCTTGCTTGGGAGGACGAACATAACCTCCAGAATGAGTTCTTTCTCCTAATTCTAGGGGTTCACGTTTTACTTCCTCATAAGGTATTTGGTTCAAAAGATGATGGATTGTATTTAAGCGCGCCTTCTTTTTATCATCAGCATCCACTACAAACCAAGGACAAATTTTGGTATCCGTGTAGCTAAACATTTCATCTTTGGCTTTTGAATATTCAACCCAACGAGCACGAGATTCGATATCCATTGGGCTGAGTTTCCACTGTTTGGTGGGATCTGATAAGCGAGCTTGAAAGCGATTTTCTTGCTCCTCTTCACTTACTGAAAACCAATACTTGATAAGGATTGTGCCACTTCGAATCAGCATTCTTTCAAAATTAGGACATGCTCTCAGAAAATCCCAATATTCATCATTTGTACAAAATCCCATCACTTTTTCTACACCAGCACGATTATACCATGAACGATCAAATAATATCATTTCGCCACCAGCGGGCAAATGAGTAACATATCGCTGAAAGTACCATTGCGTTTTTTCCTTTTCGGTTGGTGTACCTAAAGCAACGACCTTGCAAATTCGTGGGTTTAATCGCCCAGTAATGGTCTTAATAACTCCTCCTTTTCCGGCAGCATCTCTTCCTTCAAAAATCACCACTACTTTTAGCTTTTTTTCCTTAATCCACTCTTGAAGTTTTACTAATTCAATTTGCAATTTAGCAACTTCATTATTATAATAAGAAGACTTTAATTTACCTTTATCGTTGAGGTGATCTTTGTGGTGGCTCATGATTTCGTGGTTTTAATGAATGAAAGGCGAAGATACAAAATTATGAATTTGATTGTTTGTAAAATTGATTGCCGTTAATTATAAGATTATATGAAATATTGACCTTTAGTTAATAATAACCTTTATAGTTTTATTTATATCCTTGTTTGAAATATTCAACAGATAGACTCCTTTAGCAAGATTTTCAATATTAATAACCATTACTTGGGAACCGTTATAGTATTTTGAACGATGAATGCTTCTGCCATCAATAGTGGATAAATTTACCCAACAATCTTTCTTCATACCTAATATATTTACATAAACCTTTCCCCTTGAGGGATTTGGGTATATCGAAATCTCCTGATTAGGCTCCTCTATATCAATACTTACATCGTTAATTACTATAATCAATATAGTATCTGATGCAAAACAGCCGAAACCATCAATGATATCAACGTATACTACATTTGTATCATTGTTTGTTAGATTTGTATTGTTAAATATTTTTGTCTGTGGTCCTAATATACTGTTCCAGTAATATACAGAGCCTTGATTTCCTGCATTCAGATTTACAGAACCATTAGTCCAATAAATTGATGTGTCGGGGCCAAGATTAACAATTGGAGCAGCACTAACAGAAATCGTATCATAAATAATGCCTCCAGAATAAGTCGTCTCAACCGTATATATTCCAGCAGAATCAGTTAAAATATATGGGAGATGAGTTGATAACGTGTCACCATTTGATGTCCAAATAAAATAATAGTTTGAATCAAGTTGAGTGTTTAATAATAGTGTATCAGAATAGCATAAAGAGGTGTCGGGGCCAAGATTAGAAACTGGTACTGGCAATACATGAATACAAACAGTATCATATGCCCCTGCTGGGTTTAAATTGTCCCAAACATGCACTATAAAGCAAGTGTCATAAGCAAGAAGTTGTGGGTGAGGAGGTAAAATAACTTGGCCGGGAGTAAATACAGTATCTCCATTGGACCAAAGTACATTGGTATTCGAGTTTGGGCAACTAATGATAACTTCGTCGATTCCCCAAGTATCAAATCCAGTACTACTATTTACTAGCTGTACCCACCTAAACTGAGTGTTTATAGTAGCAGATATATATGGTACAGTACACTCATATGAATGCCAATGATATAAAGAACTTGTTAGTTGAGCAGCTCCACTACTCTCTGGGGGCCAATAACCACCAGAACCTTTTATAGTTGTAGAGAAAGGTGCGGTGGTTGTATTTGGACCAACAGGATACATGTTTGGCCCAGGAAAATCGAACCAAGTAGTTCCGTTAGTTGAATATTGTAAATGTACACCCTCATTAACTCCATCAGGATCCTCACAAGGGCCAGTTCCTGGAACTAAACCATATCGCATATCCCACTTTATAACGCAACCACCAATCGAAACATCAAATCCAATAGTTACAAATGATCTTTGTATAGCAGCCGTTGTTCCTACCCACGCGTATGCTCCACTTGGGCCAGGGCCGCATGGGTTTGAAAATACTGCATTTGCAGGAATACTGCTCCAGCCCGGACCTATCAAATAGTTGTTAAAATTACTGTTCATCAAAATACCACAATATCCAGTAGAGGTTAAAAATATGGTATCTCCTGCATGTGCTATAGCAGAAGAATAAGCGGTGGCTGTTACATCACACTGTGCTTGAATGTTCTTATGAAATCCAATAAATAAGAAGACAATTGCAAATAATTTAATTATAGGTTTCATAATGGGGGGTTAGTTTAGTTCCTTTCAAAGACAACAAGAGAATCCAAAGGTTTAGGACTTTTCTATATGATTTTTAAAATTCATAAAATTAGACCACATATTAGATTTATTTTTACAGATTGTAAAAACTAAATATCTAAAAACAATAAATAATGACGTTTACATCAATTGATTTTGAAACAGCAAAAGATCATCATATATGTGCAGTGGGTATCGTCACTGTGGAAAATGGAAGAATTACGGATGAATATCATGCATTGATTCAACCGCCATTTAACGAATACTCTTGGCACACAATTCAGGTTCATGGCATACATCCTGAAGACACTTACGATTCTCCAACCTTTGATCAAATATATCCTGAAATTGAAAAAAGATTAAGAGGAAGAGTAGTAATTGCTCATAATGAGTCATTTGACCGCAATGTTTTGAAGAAAACCATGGCCGATTATCGGCTCGATTATTCAGAATTGAACCTAAGCGATAGGTGGGAATGCACCATGAAAATATACAAAGCCAAAGGATTTAAACCTGCAAAACTTAACGTTTGCTGTGAGAAAATGAATGTTTCATTGAATCATCATGAGGCTTTGTCGGATGCTCGTGCTTGTGCTCAATTGTATTTGAGGCGATAATGAAAAAATTAATTGAGAGTGCGTTTCAGCTTATTCTCCTCTAATCAACTAATATATTCCCGGTCATACTTTTAGGAATTTCAATTCCCATCATATAAAGCAAAGTGGGTGCAATATCCGATAAACGCCCTGGCTTCATTGTTGAATATCGTGGGTCAACAATAAATACGGGTACTTTATTCAGCGAATGGGCTGTATTAGGACTTCCATCAGCATTAATAGCATGATCTGAATTGCCATGATCGGCAGTTAATAGCACAGAATATCCATGCTTCTTGGCCATGTCAATTACTTGTCCAACACAATTATCCACGGTTTCTATAGCTTTTATTATAGCAGGATAAACGCCAGTATGTCCTACCATATCACTATTTGCAAAGTTTAAACAAACAAAATCAAACTTTTCAGATTCCAATGCGGCCAAAACTTTTACAGTCACTTCTGGTGCTGACATTTCGGGCTGCATATCGTAAGTAGCCACTTTTGGTGAACTCACCATCATCCGCTCTTCGCCTTTAAATGGCTCGTCGCGCCCTCCAGAAAAGAAGAAGGTAACATGTGGATATTTTTCTGTTTCGGCTATGCGAAGTTGTTTTAAATTTTGATTAGCAAGCCATTCTCCAATCGTTTCTTTAATGTCGTCTTTGTCGTAAACCACTTCTATATTCTTGAAGTTTTCATCATAACGAGTCATGGTAAAATATTGAAGAGGAATCGTTTTCATTCCTTCTTCTGGCATATCTTGCTGCGTTAATACAGTCGTAATTTCACGTAAGCGGTCTGTTCTAAAGTTAAAGCAGATCACAACATCATCTTCTTGAATTGTTGTAATGGGGCTTCCATCTGTAGAATTAGAAAGAAACGTTGGTAAAATAAATTCGTCAGTAATATCTTGATTATATGAGTTTTGTACTGCTTCAATTGCATTAGTAAATGGAGTTCCAACACCATTTACCATTAAATCATAACCCTTCTTAACTCGTTCCCAACGCTTGTCTCTATCCATGGTATAATACCTTCCGCACACTGACGCTATCTGGGCTTTTTTGCCTTGTATATAATTTTCAATGTCTGTTATAAACCCTAATCCAGAACGAGGATCGGTATCTCTGCCGTCCATTAAGGCGTGTATAAATACTTTTTGTAGGCCTTTCTTTTCTGAAATTTCAATCAATTTTTTCAAATGATCCATCGAAGAATGTACTCCGCCATCAGAAACTAAACCCAATAAATGAAGTTGCTTATTATTGTTTTTTGCATAATCAAAAGCCTTTATTAAGGCCTCATTTTGCTCCATACTACCATCTCGCACGGCACGATTTATTCTTACCAAGTCTTGATAAACAACTCTGCCAGCTCCAATATTCATGTGACCAACTTCTGAGTTACCCATCTGTCCCTCAGGCAAACCAACCTCTTCACCACTAGCGTCAAGCTGAGATTTAGCAACTTTGTTGTCAGCATTAAGTTGGTCAATATAAGGAGTTTTAGCATGGTAAATTGCATCCGCAACATCTTCTTTTCCGGCTCCCCAGCCATCCATGATGATAAGAATTGATTTGGTAGTTTTTGTCATTTTAATAATTTATTAATTCGTTTGCAAAATTATTGTTTTTATAGGTGCGAAAAATTATCGCTTTAGTGTTTTTAACAATTGATTACTTTTACACGCTGTAAAAACATCAATTTTATTTAAAATAATATTTCTAAAAGATGATAATGTCAAAAAAAAACATCAATACCTTTTTAATATTTTGGCTTACTATATTTGCATTCACCTATCTATATTATTTTCTAAAAGCCTACTTCGTTCCATTATTTGGTGATGAAGCCGCTACCTTTTTCTTTTATGCTTTCCCTGCAGATTATCTGCCCTTCACTTCTCATCCTGGCCCAAACAATCATTTTCTAAACTCATTCTTGACCTCCATATTTTACCAGTTATTTGGTTCCGATAAGCTTGTTCTTCGCTTAGGGTCATTAATGTTTTATCCTATTTATTTTATTTATTCCTATAAAATTTCTACTCAACTTAAAAGCTCTCTCCTCCAGTGGGCATTAATGAGTGCTTTGATTTTATCTCATAATTTTACAGAGTTTTTTATCACCACTCGAGGCTATGGTATGTCAATGGCTTTATTACTAGGTCTTATTTTTCACCTCAAGTCCTATGTTGAAAAGGGAGATTTTAAAAATTTATTGGCAGTATTATTACTAAATTTCTTAATGCTATCTGCTAATTTGTCTCTGTTAATCATTGCCCTTATTACCTTTGTTATTTTATTCTTTATTCTTATTTCGAAAAAACATTCGATCAAAGATTGGCTCATTTTTTTAATCATGAGTTTAAGCACTTTGGCTTTATTCATATCTATTTCATTTTACTTTCGAGAAGTGGGGCAATTATATTATGGCAATGCAATTGGTTTTTGGGAAACATCAGTTAAATCATCCATTATATTAATATTTAATTCTTATCAATTATGGATAGCTGCATTGCTTGTAATTGGTTTTATACTCATCGTTTATAATTATTTGTATTCCATTATAAAAACTCATCTGATAACATTTATCACAGATTCAAAGATGATTATTGCACACTTTTTATTGGGAAATATTATTGCCATTTATTTGATGAATATCTTGTTGGATATTAATTATCCGGAAGACAGGACCGCTATGCATCTTTATCTTTTATTTCTTTTGTCATTTATATATATTCTTGACAATCAGAAAATAACAAATTATAAATGGATTAAATACCTTAGTATTCCCTTGTTTTTACTCCCCTTACATTTTTTGAATGAGATCAATTTAAAATACACGCGCTGTTATATTGAAGATCGTTTACCTGAGCGTTTTTATAAGCAAGTAGTTCAAGACCAAATGAATCAAGATTATACACCAATTGTGGGAGGATACCGTACTCGCGGTATGAGTTGGTATTACCAAAATTACCAAAATAAGGGAGATTTGCCTTTTCTATTTTGGACTCAATATCCGGATACAATTTCAGATTATATGATTGTTGAATTACAAAAATATCCAGAGCTAAAGGCAATTTACGATTCTTTAGATTTTGATGCTGTCAATAAACGATATTTAGTAAAAAGATCAACACCACTTAAGCGAACACTTATTTATGATTCAGAAAATACTTCCTTCACGGGAATAACTGAAAATGAGTATATTGGTATATGGGAAATACAAGGAGATAGTTTGAATAATGAACAATTAGTATTTGAAATTGACATTGTTTTAAGTGCACAAGAAAAACCTTTTGATTGTTGGGTTGTGGCCTCTGCTAGCGATTCATTGGGTAACTCAACTCAATATGAATATGCAGGACTTACTTGGGCAAGAAGTGAGCTAAACAAAAGCGAGTTTAAATTTTCTATTCCACTAATAAACACATCTAAATTAACAACTAAAAAGGTGGTCTATTTATGGAATGTGAAGAAAAAACCGCTTGACGTTATTCGTAACAGGGTGAAAGTATATAAATTGAATTAGGCGTATTTTTTATAAAAAATACCTGATCATCTATGGATATTTTTTTTAACTTTGCCGCTTCATATTGCCTGGTGGTGTAATCGGCAACACATTCGGTTCTGAATCGAAAGAGTCTTGGTTCGAGTCCTTGACGGGCAACTAAAAAAAAGAGAACGCATTTGCATTCTCTTTTTTTGTGACTCCTATTTAGATTAAACCTCAAATTTATCTTTAAATGAAGTTCTGTTCTATTAAATTACTTATTCTAATTTCGTTTTTTTGTGTCAATCATAAAAAGAAGTACATTTGAATATTATTAAAATGCATCGTTAACTTATGAAAATCACCATCGGAAAAACAGATAAAGCAGATTTTCCTGAACTATTCCTAACTAATATTGACATAAAGGTTGATACTGGGGCTTATACTTCTACGATACATAGCCATGAAATTTCTGAAATTATCATCGATGGCGAAAAATATGTAGAATTTCAAATTCTAGACCCTACTCATGAAAAATACCATGAGAAGAAATTTAAAACAAAACATTATAGAAAAAAGCGAGTTAAGAATTCTTTTGGTAAATCAGAGCAACGCTTTGTTGTTGAAACAATTATAAACTTTTTTGGTAAAGATTATCCCATTGAATTATCCCTAAGCGGCAGATGTGACATGCGTTTTCCTGTATTAATTGGACGAAAATTACTCAAAAACAAATTCATTGTAGATGTTTCGAAATCGAATTTATCTTATTCAATGAAAAAATCAAATTAAAATTGACCCAAACCTATAAATAATAAATACATCTTTATGAAAATTGTCATTCTATCACGCAACCCAAAATTATATTCCACCAGTAGATTAGTTGAAGCGGGCAAAGAAAAAGGCCACGAAATGATTGTTATTGATCATTTGAAATGCGTAATCGAAATTGAGAGGAAAAAACCAAAAATATTTTATAATGGCAGTTATTTGACTGATGTTGACGCTGTTATACCTAGAATTGGTGCGTCAGTAACTTTTTATGGCACCGCGGTTGTTCGTCAATTCGAAATGATGAAAGTCTTTACGGCCATTGAGTCTCAAGCCTTAGTAAGATCTAGAGATAAGCTGCGTAGTTTACAAATACTTTCGCGGGCTGGAGTTGGCTTACCAAAAACAGTATTTACCAATTATACTAAAGATGTTGACCATATCATAAAGGCTGTGGGAGGAACTCCTCTTGTGTTAAAATTATTAGAAGGAACTCAGGGTCTTGGTGTCGTATTGGCAGAAACACCAAATGCAGCAACATCAGTTATTGAAGCTTTTCATGGATTAAAAGCTCGAGTAATTGCACAAGAATTTATCAAAGAATCAGGCGGTGCAGATATTAGAGCATTTATCGTTGATGGTAATGTGGTTGGGGCAATGAAACGCCAAGGAAAAGATGGTGAGTTCAGATCAAACTTGCACCGAGGTGGTTCTGCCACTATTATTAAACTAACAGATGAGGAAGAGAACACTGCATTGAAAGCCGCAAAAGCAATGGGCTTAGGTATTGCTGGTGTTGATATGTTGCAATCTGACCATGGACCTTTGGTGTTGGAAGTAAATTCATCACCTGGTTTAGAAGGTATTGAGGCCGCAACTAAAAAAGATATTGCAAGAGAAATTATAAGATATATTGAGAGAAATGTCGATTGATAAATTTAAAATTCTTGGGAGAGAAATTGGAAAAGGCGAAAGTGCTTTTTTAGAACTTGAAGTAGCTAAGCTTCATACTCGCAACAGCCTGAAAATTTCTGTTATTGTTGAGCGAGCCAAACTGGATGGCCCAACATTGCTTTTAATGGGGGGGGTGCACGGTGATGAAATTAATGGTGTTGCAATTGTTAGAGATATTATTAGGAAAAAATACAACAAACCTATTAGGGGTACTATTATCTGTATTCCAGTATTTAATGTCTTTGGTTATCTGAATCTTTCTCGTCAATTTCCAGATGGAAGAGACTTAAACCGCGTATTTCCGGGCTCGGCTAAGGGCTCACTAGCAAGCCAGTTTGCCTACCGATTTACTAAAGAAATTGCTCCACTTGTTGATTACGTTATCGATTTTCATGCTGGTGGTGCAGATAGGGCTAATTTCCCTAATGTTCGCTGTGTTTTTCAACAGAAAGAAACTTTCGAATTAGCAAAAATATTTGGCGCACCATTTATTTTGCATTCTCCTTTTATTCCTAAATCAATTCGCGAAACCTTAACTAAAATGGGGAAAACTATTTTACTTTTTGAAGGCGGAAAATCGAAAGATTTGGATAGCGATATTATCAAGTGTGGAATTGATGGAGCAGTAAATGTGATGAAACATTTAGGCATGCATAATGGAAATGCTGAGCCTGCTCACGAATCCATTATTATTAAAAAATCTAAATGGGTGCGATCTCCCCATGCCGGAATGTTTCAGGTAAGAGTAAAAAATGGGATTTGGGTTACAAAACGCACTGTTTTAGGTATTATAACTGATCCATATGGAGAATTTGAAAAAAGGGTTTTAGCTCCCTTTGACTGCTATGTTTTTAGTGTAAATACAGCGGTAATTGTGAATAAAGGCGATGCCCTTTTTCATGTTACCCTGGAACTTTTAAAGGAGTGAAAATTATAATCTATGAAAATTTTCTGTTTTATTATTCTTTCAATTTCGTTAATCTCTTGTGATTCAAACAATAAGACATCGCATCAGTTAGAACAAAAAACTGATTTTAGTAATCAAATATTGAAAAGTGAAATTCAAAACATATTGGATTCTTCACGACTTAATGGCTCAGTATTAATTTATGATGCGGACTCAGATATATTCTATTCCAATAATTTTGATTGGGCTAATAGGGGTTTTCTTCCTGCTTCAACTTTTAAAATTCCCAATTCCATTATTGCTCTTGAAACCGGCCTTGTTTCAGATGATACTACTTTATTCAAATGGGATGGAAAAGAAAGGCGCTTAAAAATATGGGAACAGGATTTGACTTTCAGAGAAGCTTTTCATTATTCTTGTGTGCCTTGTTATCAGGATATTGCAAGAAATATTGGTTCATACACCATGAATATATATCTTCAAAAATTTAATTATGGAACAATGATGGTTGATAGTAATTCTATCGATAATTTTTGGTTAGAAGGAGAATCTCACATTAGTCAATTTCAACAAATAGATTTCTTAAAACGCTTTTATAATTCACAAATTCCCATCTCCAAAAGAACGGAATTAATCATGAAAAAATTAATGGTGATTGAAGAAAATAGTAATTTTATACTAAGTGGTAAAACGGGTTGGTCTATTCGAAATGGAAATAATAACAGTTGGTTTGTTGGTTACATTAAGACTCAAAATAAAGTTTACTATTTTGCAACGAACATCAGTCCAAATCAACAATTCAATATGGATTTGTTCCCAAAAATTAGAAATGAAATTACATTAAAGTCTTTTTATCAATTGGGATTAATTATGTAATTATATAGCATTAAGCTACTTAACAAAATGGTTAAAATTATAATTTGCATAAAAAAGAGACTAAATAAAATAGTCTCTTTTTAATTAATTATAAACTCTTATAAATCTATTTTAAAACTCCTAATTCTTTTCCAACTTTAGTAAATCCAGCAATACATTTATCTAAATGAGCTACTTCATGGGCGGCAGAAAGTTGAACGCGAATCCTAGCCTGACCTTTAGCAACTACTGGGAAGAAAAATCCAATTACATAAATACCTTCTGCTAATAATTTAGTAGCAAACTCCTGAGCCAATTTAGCATCATATAGCATTACGGCACAAATTGCTGATTTAGTTGGTTTTATATCAAAACCAGCTGCCAACATTCTTTCCATAAAATAGTCCGTATTGCTGTGCAGTTTTTCTTGAAGTGTATTGGTTTTGTCAACAATATCAAACATGCGAATACCAGCTGCGGCTACCATAGGAGGAATTGAATTTGAAAATAAATAAGGACGTGATCGCTGACGCAACATCTCAATAATTTCTTTTTTACCTGTTGTAAAACCACCAATTGCACCACCGAAAGCCTTGCCTAAAGTTCCAGTAATAATCTCAACTTTACCTTTAGCATTAAACAATTCGGTAACTCCTCTACCTGTTTTACCAACTACTCCAGCTGAATGACTTTCGTCAATCATAACCATTGCATCATATTTTTCAGCCAAAGCAAGAATTTTATCAATTGGTGCAACATTACCATCCATACTAAAAACACCATCTGTAACAATTAGTCTGTAACGCTGATCTTGTGCCGCTTTTAATTGAGTCTCTAAATCTTTCATATCAGCATTTTCGTAACGATAACGCTGGGCTTTACATAAACGAACGCCGTCAATAATAGAAGCATGGTTTAATGAATCTGATATGATGGCATCCTCAGCGCCTAAAAGTGGCTCAAAAACTCCTCCATTGGCATCAAAAGCAGCTGCATAAAGAATGGTATCCTCTGTGCCAAAGAAATTAGCAATTTTGCGCTCTAATTCTTTGTGTAAATCTTGAGTTCCACAAATAAAACGAACAGAAGACATTCCATAACCATGAGTATCCATAGCGTTTTTTGCTGCATCAATAAGTTCGCTACTATTGGACAATCCCAAATAATTATTCATACAAAAGTTCAATACATTTGAACCATCTTCTAATGTTATTTCAGCTTGCTGAGGAGCAACAATTATACGCTCATTTTTGTATAAACCGGCCTCTTTTATTTCCGAAATTTCTTTCTGTAAAAATTCTTGATATTTTGAATACATATACTTGATTATTAATTTGTTAATGTAATATATTTAATGTTTTAATAATTTGATTTTATTTAATATTAAAAACTAAATCTTATCCACTCTAGTCTGGTGACGTCCTCCTTCAAAATCTGCTTGTAGAAATGAATGAACTATTTCTAAAGCATATTCTTTAGCAATAAAACGTGCTGACAAACCCAAAACATTGGCATCATTATGTTGGCGAGCCAAAGAAGCTAATTCAGTATTCCAAGCTATTGCTGCGCGTACTTTAGCATGCTTATTTGCAGTAATGCTAACTCCATTTCCACTTCCACACATAATTATTCCTAACTCAATTTCTCCTCGGTCAATACTTTTGGCCAAAGGATGAATAAAATCAGGATAATCTACACTTGCTTCTGATGTTGTTCCGAAATCTTTAAACAAATATCCTTGCTCACTTAACTGAGTTTTTAAATATTCTTTAAGCTCGTAACCTGCATGATCACAGCCAATTGCAATGGTTTTTCTTTTATCAAACATCGTATTATTTTTCAATTGTTAATAAGTACAAAGTAACGAAATTAATTTCGTTTTTCAGAAATTATCTAAGACTTTATAAATCAAATTTTTAATTTTTTATCTAAATTTTACTTCTTAATTCATAATCTTGTTTTATAGTAATTTAGGTGGTTACTAACAATACTGTTCATTTCTTTTGTGCATAATTTTGTAAATTGTTAATTTCGTTTTCCATTGTTTATACCCGTAAATATTTTATAAAAGTCAAGTCCTATTTATCATTTTATTTCAGTTTTTATTAATGGTTTATTCACAATAATATTGATGACATATATAAAAATTTTATTCACTTTATACTTACTAACAATAATGTTAATAATCATGTTATTCTACTAATATTCAAATATAAAAGTATATCAATTTATGTTAATTATTCTTTAATAAACACAAAGTTTCATTTACAGTAATAAATATACCAACATATTAACAGCCCTTTATTATACTAACATATATTCTTTTTAAAAAGATAATATATTATAATAAATATAGATTGTTAAAACCTGAAATATTCTTGTCTGATTTTTAGCTTCTAAATCCATATCTTTGCAGTGAGAATTTTAAAAATTATTTATGAGTAATTCAAATTTAGTAGGAAAAATAAATCAGTTGAAAAAGGAAAAAAATGCTATTATTTTGGCACATTTTTATCAAACTTCTGATATTCAGGATATGGCTGATTTTGTGGGCGATAGTTTAGCTTTAGCACAAAAAGCAAAAGAAACTGATGCTGAGATTATTGTATTTGCTGGAGTTCATTTTATGGCCGAAACTGCAAAAACTTTAAATCCAAATTCCAAAGTTTTGTTACCTGACTTGGAAGCAGGATGTTCTTTAGCAGAATCAGCTCCTGCAGATAAATTTTTAGAGTTCAAAAAACAGTATCCAGATCATAAAGTTATATCGTATATCAATTGCACCGCTGCTTTAAAAACTATGACCGATGTGGTTTGTACTTCTTCCAATGCTGTTAAAATTGTTGAGTCGTTTGATAAAAATGAAAAAATAATATTCGGTCCTGATAAAAATCTTGGAGATTATATCAATAAACTTACAGGCCGTAATATGGTTTTGTGGAATGGAAGCTGTGAAGTTCATAATATTTTAGAAGCTGAAAAGGTGGTGGAATTGAAGATTCAAAATCCCGATGCTCAGTTAGTAGCTCACCCAGAATGTCCAGCTGCAATACTTGAATTAGCCGATTATGTAGGTTCTACTTCAGGAATATTGAATTATACTAAAAATACAAAATTCAATAAATTTATTGTGGCTACTGAGTCGGGTATTTTACACCAAATGAAAATACAATCTCCTGATAAAGAGTTTATTATTGTTCCTTCTGATGAAACATGTTCTTGTAACGATTGTCCTTATATGAAATTGATTACGATGGAAAAAATTTATAATTGTTTACTTTATGAAACAAATGAAATTACATTAAGTGAGGAAACTATTGCAAAATCTTTAGCTCCTATAGAGCGTATGCTTGAGATATCATTACAACATAAAATTATTTAATGAAAAGCTTAATTGTCGTCGGTCTATTATTAATTTTTATGAGTAATATTTTTGCTCAAGATAGTATTGTCTATAATGGAAATCAAAAATTTTATCATGCTAATGGTAAATTAGCCAGCGAAGGTATTATGCATGATGGAAAGCCTGATGGTTTTTGGAGAACTTATGATGAGAATGGAAAATTAAGATCTGAAGGAAATAGAAATAATTACCTTTTAGACAGTATTTGGAATTTTTATAATGAAAGTGGGAATATAACACTTAGTATAACTTATAAAAACGATTTAAAAAGCGGATATCGTACTACCTATTTACCAGATAAAATTTTAGTAGATAGTTTTGAAAATGATGTTAAGAATAATTGGAATCGCATTTTATACTTAGATAAAAAGACTAAAATCAGAACTTTTTATACCAATGGATTAGAAAATGGTTGGAGTTATCAGTATGCTGAGGATGGTAGAATTGTAATTAAAACATTGTTTCACAATGGATTTATAAAGAAGAGGGAGTATATTAACGGATATAATGTTCAAGGTAAAAAACAAGGACTTTGGAAAGAATTTTATGAAAACGAAAATACTAAATGGGAAGGTACATTTAGAAATGGTATTAAAGATGGTTATTTTAAATACTATGATTCCCAGGGAAATATTACAAAAATAGAAAAATATAGGAATGGTATTATAGAAGCAGATCCAATAGAAATTACCTCTTTTGAAGTAAGAACAGATTACTATAGTAATGGAAATGTGAAAATTAGTGGAAGCTATTTGAATGATTTGGCAGAAGGAGTAAGGCGAGAGTATACAATTGATGGTAAAATTTCTGATGGTTATTTGATGCATCAGGGAGTTATTATTGGTCATGGTATTATTGATGAAAGTGGTAAAAAGCAAGGAAAATGGATTCACTATTATGATAATGGATTAATAGAAAGCGAAGGTTCTTATGTTGATAATGTTAAAAGAGGGTTATGGACTTTTTATTTTGAAAATGGGAATATTGAGGAAACGGGTTCATTTGATGCTTTAGGTCAATATAATGGCGATTGGAAATGGTATTATAAGGATGGTTCAATACGTATTGTGGAGTTTTATTTCGAAGGCGAACAAGAAGGTAAATATTCTGAATATGATGTGGATGGCACTATACTTTTGGAAGGTACTTATGTTAATGGTATTAGGGAAGGAGAATGGATTAGTACGGTTCACGGTTATATAGAAAAGGGATCGTATCTAGAAAATGTGAGAGATGGTATTTGGAAATTCTATTATGCAAAAGACAGTTTGTATTTTGAAGGTAATTTTATTGATGGCAGTGAAGATGGTGTACATACATGGTACCATAGAAATGGCCAATTAATGCTTACTGGAAGATATATGATGAGCCTAAAAGAAGGTGATTGGAAATATTATGATGAATATGGCCACAACCTTTTACGAATCAAATATAAAGATGGTATAGAAAAGGAATATAATGCGATTAGAATAGAACCCGATATGGATTTGAAAGATTTTCAGGAGTAATGGCTTCTATCTATATCCACATTCCGTTTTGTAAGCAAAAATGCCATTATTGCAATTTTTTCACAACGGTTAGCCTCAAAAACAGAGAATTTCTTATTCAATCTATAATCACTGAAATTAGTCAAAAGGCAAATTATCTTAAAGGTGATATTGTAGATAGTATTTATTTTGGAGGTGGCACTCCTTCCCTATTAACAGTTTCGGAACTTAAATCTATTTTAGAGACATGTTCATCTGTTCATCATATTTCTGATGATTGTGAAATAACGCTTGAAGCCAATCCCGATGATATTAGCCACGAAAGTTTATTGAATTTTAAATTATTAGGAATTAATAGATTAAGTATTGGTATTCAATCTTTTAATGATGATATTTTACAAAAGTTAAATAGAATTCATACTGCTAAGGAAGCCTTAGATTGTATATATCTTGCTAAATCTTATGGATTTAATAATATGAATATTGATTTAATTTATGGTATTCCTGGCTTAGAAATGGAATTATGGAAAAAGGAATTACAATTATTTTTTAGTCTTGATATTCCCCACCTGTCTGCTTATTTTCTCACTGTAGAACCCAAAACTGCCTTGGCTGTTCTAATAAAAAAGAATAAATACCCACTTCCGGTTGAAGAAGAAGGTCTAGCGCATTTCGAAGTATTGACTGAGTTTATGAAAAGTGAAGGATATTTACATTACGAAATTTCAAATTTTTCAAAACCTAATCAATTAAGCAGGCACAATAGTAATTATTGGAAGCACCTACCTTATGTTGGAATAGGTCCTTCGGCCCATTCTTTCAATTTAGTATCACGACAATGGAATGTAGGAAGTATTAGCAAATATATTGATAACATCAATTCTGAAATTACTTACTCAGGAATAGAATTTCTTTCTGAAGAAGAAAGATATAATGAATATGTTATGTTAGGTCTTCGCACTTCATGGGGAATAGATTTAAATTGGTTAGAAAATAATGTGGGAATTAAATTCAAAAATTATTTATTGGATAGAATTGAAAATTCCAAATTCCAAAGTTATTTAGTATTTAATAATAATTCTATCATTTTAAGCCCAGATGGGAAAAAGTTAGCTGATGGGATTGCATCAGATCTATTTATTGATATAAACATTTAAAAATCAATACTTTATAATATATCAATTTTCTGACATTTTCTACAATTTTTAATACTATATTACCAAACAAGCTAATTTATATCATTTCAGAGCTCTAAATGCTTTATTTATGAAATTCGCTTATAGTTTCACGTGAAATCTTTAAAAAAGATAAATATTATTGTTTTTTCTCTTATTTACCAATGTAAATAAGCAATACCGAAATATCGGAAGGATTTACGCCACTTATTCTGGATGCTTGACCAATTGAACTCGGTTTCACTTTATTTAATTTTTCCCTAGCTTCATAACTTATCGCTTCAATGGAGAAATAATCAATATCTTCTTTAAGAAAAACGTCTTCATATTTAGAAATTCGGTGTGCTAATTCCTGTTCTTTATTGATGTAATTTTCATACTTAATAAGAATACTAACCTCTTCTATTATTTCCTCTTTATAGTCTAATATTTTGTCAACTTCTATTTTTAACGCTGGTATATGTTGAATCAGTGCCTCTAATTCAACTCTTGGCCGAAGTAAAATATTATTTAACTTTATTTTTTGTTTTAATACGGGTGAATTAAGACTTATCAGATAAGCATCTAAAAGGTTTGGCTCTACACTATACCCATTGATGAAAGACATTAGTAGATCTATTTGTTCGAGTTTGTAGTTAACTACTTCCATTCTTTCTTGGCTCGCTAGACCAATATCAAATGACCTTTTTGTTAATCTTATATCCGCATTATCTTGTCGCAGTAGAGTCCTATATTCTGCTCGGGAAGTAAACATACGATAAGGTTCATCGGTACCTTTGGTAACTAGGTCATCAATCAAAACTCCAATATATGCTTCAGATCTTTTAAGCACAAAGGCCTCTTTGTTCTGAAGTTTAAGTACGGCGTTTATTCCTGCCATAATTCCTTGAGCAGCAGCCTCTTCATAGCCTGTTGTTCCATTGATTTGACCTGCAAAATAGAGATTATTAATCAGTTTAGTTTCAAGTGTATTATAGAGTTGTGTTGGTGGAAAAAAATCATATTCAATTGCATATCCTGGGCGAAATATTTTAGCCTTTTCAAAACCTATTATTTTGCGTAGAGCTTTTAATTGAATGTCTTCTGGTAAGCTAGATGAAAATCCATTTACATAGATTTCATTTGTTGTCCAACCTTCAGGTTCTATAAATAATTGATGTTTGTCTTTATCAGAGAATCGCTCTATTTTATCTTCAATACTTGGGCAATATCTAGGACCAATTCCTTGAATTCTTCCAACAAACATCGGAGATTTATCAAATCCAGTTCTCAAAATATCATGTACTTCATCAGATGTGTAAGCCAAATAGCAACTACGTTGATTAGTAAGTCTTGTGGTTTTTGTAAAGGAGAATTTTGCCGGAATTTCATCTCCTTTTTGTTCTATCATTTTAGAAAAATCTAAACTTCTCCCATCCACTCTTACGGGTGTTCCTGTTTTCATTCTACTTGATTCAAATCCTAGTTTAACTAATTCTTCAGTTAAACCAGTTGCTGCTTTCTCCCCTATTCTACCTCCACCAAAGTTCTTTTCACCAATATGTATTATTCCATTAAGAAAGGTTCCGTTGGTTAATATAACGGATTTGGCTTTTATTTCAATTCCTAATTTTGTCTTTACTCCAGTAATCTTATTTTCATTAATTATGAGTCCGTCCACCATGTCTTCCCAGAAGTCAAGGTTTTCTATTTTTTCAAGTTCTTCCAGCCATTTTATTGTAAACAATTCACGATCACTTTGAGCTCTGGGACTCCACATCGCTGGTCCCTTACTCTTGTTAAGCATTCTAAATTGAATCATGGTTTCGTCAGTAATTATTCCTGACAAACCACCAAGAGCATCTATTTCTCGTACAATTTGCCCTTTAGCAATTCCGCCCATAGCAGGATTACATGACATTTGCCCAATGGCATGTCGGTTCATCGTTATTAGTAGCGTTTTCGCTCCCAAGTTTGCAGCAGCAGCAGCAGCTTCGCTTCCTGCGTGACCTCCGCCTACTACTATCACATCATATTCTTCAAACATTATTTCTTGATGGTTTCACGTGAAAAAGCACTGTAAATAATTGAAATACAGTGATTTGGTGGAAAAACAAAATTATTTATTTTTGTAATTGTTCCGGGCGCAAAGATAGATAATAATCTTCTTTGGAGGTCATGATAAGTTTATCAGCCTGTTTCTTGTCATGATAGCCCACTAGGTGTAATGTGCCATGTATTAATATGCGGTGAAGCTCATCGGTAAATCGTTGATTAAATAGCTGAGCATTTTCCTTCACCCGATCTAAACTAATAAATAAGTCGCTATGAATTGGGTTGTTTATTTCGTTGTATTGGAAAGTGATGATATCAGTATAAGTATCGTGTTTAAGGTACTCATTATTAATGCTATGAATATATTTATCGCTTGCAAAAATGATGTTAATTTCTTCTATTGACTGGTTTTCTGATTGAACGGTATTGGTAATCCATGCTTTTATAAGTTTTTTATTTTTTAGAAGATAGGAAACGTCTTCATTGATAAAATTTATGTAAGCCATGGTTTAGTTTAAGGAGTTTTGTGTAATCGTAGATTTAATAAAACTTTTAAGTTTTACTACTCTAGCGTCTGCCATCTCCTTATTGATGCTTGAAATCTTAAACTTTAAGCAAACTTGCGCGCCATTATTTCTAAATTCAAGTCCATCACTCAATGATTTCATCAGGAATATTCCTTTTCCTTGAATTTCTTTATCAAGATTTAGTTCGGTTGGGTCAATAATTGAATTGGTATCAAAGCCCAATCCTTGGTCGCTTATGCAGAAAGTAAAACCATCATTTATTACTTCAAAATCTAGGGAAATATTTTTAGAAATGTCTTTTTTATTACCATGTTCAACTGCATTAAGAAATGCTTCTGAAACTGCGGTAACAATGTTACCAAAGTAATTATTATAAATATTATGTTGATCGCAGATATTTTCTACAAATCCCACAACTTTATTAAGTTCTTTTACTTCAGTTTTAAGTTCTAATCTTACGTGTTTATCCATTATAAAAATTGAAAAATCAATTGTTAATATTTATTTACCAGTTAATTACGAAGATATAGCGTTTTTAGAATAGCAAATTTAATTATAGAGCGTTAATTTTCTCAAAGTAATTGTTTACTTTGTTTTTGTAAAAAGGTTTCATATTTGGCGGAATAGTTTTCAACAGTTCTACTTCCTTATTTTGAAGTTTTAAAAACTCATTAAGTTGAGGTGGATTTAATCTATTTTGCTCCACCCCTTCTTTAGCTTCACGACGTTCTTCCTGCTTCTGTTCTCTTTCGGCTGTTTCGGCCTCTAATAGTCGAGTCAATATTTCCTGCTGGCGCAAAATGCTTTCTTGCAATATTAAACTATTGACCAACTCCGTTTCGTTTTGCTCCATATCTTTAGCTACTTTATTCAAATCACCTGCTTCTTTTCCATTTCCTGTCTTTTTAAGCGATTCCTGATATGCCTGAAGCTTTTTTCTTATAAGTTCTTGCTGTGCGGCCATTCTTGCCATTTCTTCGCTCATTTGCTCTCCTGAAGATCCTGAGCCGCCCGGTTTTCCCTTCCCTTTTTTGTCTCCCTCTCCTTTGCCCTCTTTCATTTTTTGTTGCATTTTTTTCATTTGCTCATTTAGGGCTTGTTGCATTTGGCGAATGCTTTTCATACTACCTTCACCTTGGCCAGGCTTTGGTTTTTTACAGCTGCCCTTTCCACTTTTGGCCTGCATTTGTTCCTTCTTCATTTGCTCTAAAGATTCAGAAAGCATCAAAGCTAAATTATTAACAGAAGTCATTATTTCTTGCTGATTTCCAATCGCCATATTTTTTTGTGTTATGGATGAAAAAGCAATTGTATTTAGAGCCAACATTGACGCTAAAGTTTTATCCATATTCAAATTGATATGACTAATTTCCTTATTCACCATCGGCGAAATAGAAACTTGCCTTTTACTGATGGCTAAAAGGCTGTCCTCAATCATTTTAAGATCAGACTTGATATCTTTTTGCTTACGAATAAGTTCTGGATATTGAGGATCTGTATGGCTGATTTTTTTCATTTCCTCCATTAGGTTTTCTTGTTTAAAAGAGGACTCAATCAAATTACTTAAAACATCCCTTAATTCTTCCATGCTTTCGGCATTAGACTCCATTTCCATATCCTCCTGCATTTTTTTTAGCTTTTCGGAAAGAGTCTTCATCGACTCAGAAGCACTTTGTTGCATTTTGGAAGCAGGTTTTGATTTGCCTTTTTTCAATTCATCGCTACTCTCCTCCATTTGCTTTTTGATTTCATCTTGTTTTTCTTGAGTATTTTCCATGTTATTGGGCTTTTCAAGCTCTTTATTTGCTTGATCTGCTTCTTTTAATTTCTTCTCAAAATCCTCAAATTTCTTATTCAATTCTTCTTGTTTTTCTGCTGCTTTGTCTGTGTCGAGCGCCTTCTCTTCAACGTCTTTATTGAGCTGGTCTTGCTCTGATTTCAAACTATCTAATTGATTAATAGCCTCTTGCAATTTTTGATCAAATTCCATTTGTTTAAAGATTTCTAAATCTCGATCGAGCTGTTTTTCTAAATCTTTATTATCAAGCTGCATTTTATCCATTATTTCTTTAGCTTGATCTTTATCGATTTCTTTTTCCATCATCTTCTGAATTTCCTCCATCATTTTTTTCATTTCTGGAGTCATCAGTTTATCAAATAATTCTTGAAGTTGCTTTTGTTTTTCAAGTAAACGCTCATCTTCTTCAGTTAATTCTTTGTTTTTTTGTTGCGAAAGCTTCTGTGTTTTTTGAATTTCTTCAATATTTTCAAGCATTTTCTGGTAACGATTCATCAGTTCTTTAAGTTGCTGTTTATCTTGCCAATCCATCTGCTTTTTGTCCATCATTTTTTTATCGAGCTTCTCAATTTCTTGATTTATTTTCTTAGCCCCATCAATATATTCCTCCATTTTATCTTTAATGTCATCATTGATTTTATTACGAGCGCTATCCAGCTCTTGTATGCTCAGTTTTCTCAAACTTTGCATCAATGTTTTACCAACCTTTGACCCATTTACTCCATCATTATCCCAAACCTCAAAATAATATTTCACGGCTTCTCCATTGGCAATTTTCAAACTATCTACATGGATAAAATAATAGAATTTTTGCTGCAAAATATTTTCTTGAATTGGAATCGATATTTGCTGAAAATCAGAACTTTCACGATCATCAAGCTTCCATTTGAATAATAATTTTCTGGTTCCATAATCGTCTTTTATATAACCTTGAAAATAGACTCTTTTATCATCCAACGAATCTCTAAATTCCGCAACTTGAATCTCTGGAAACTGGTCTTTGATTACTTCTATTGAATAACTGAGCGTGTCTGGTGTGTTGATAAAACTATTTTTAGGAACAAGATAATAATTGGTATTTTGTAGAATTCGTTTAGCAGGACTTTGAATCGATTTGTTCTCGTAGCTCAAATCTAGCGTGTCTTTGTTTAAAATGAGCAGCAGATTAGAAATGTCTTTAGTGGTAAAATCCCACAAAACAGATGTTCCTTCAGGAATAATAAAATCACCTACATTTTTTAGTGTTTCAGATTTTTTGCCAATATATTTTGGATAGTTTAATCGGACAGAAAAGGATGTAATCTTTGGAAAAGGTAGCACATTTAAAGTATAAATAGCGGATTGGTGCTTACCGGATTGAAAGAAAAAACTTTTTGAGTTTAGGACATTTTTAAAAAGATATTTAAAAGCTATAGGATTGGTTTTCTTTATTTTAAAAGGATAATTATCAATAACAACATACACCTCATCGGGAATTATATCGCCCGTTATTTCAACAGATAATTCATAATCTTCGCCTTGCAAGCAATTTAAATCATTGTTTTGAATATGGAATTGAAAAGGAGCTTGTTCTACAAATTCTTGATTATAATGAATAATTCGATCAGTGGGATCGGTGATCAATTTTGGAGAATACCAAGACAAGATTGCGAAAATTATTACAGGAGGAATAAAATATTTCAAATACTTTTTATTAACCGTAAAACGGATAGCCTGATGAAATGGAATAGGGGAGAGCTGCTCAGTTTTTTGCTCAATGGCTGCCTCTAACAAAAAAGCTTCAGATGAATTTTGAGACTCCAAATCATGTTGTAACTGTAAGGTGTTGAGTAATTTATCACTAATATTTGGAAAATGATTTCCTATAATATTAGCAGCCTGCACATTGGTTAAGCGTTTGCCAATGCGGATTAAACCAGCCAAGGGTCTCAAAATATAAAACCAAAGCGTAATTGCTGCGCTAAGAAGATAACTATAAAAAATAATTGCCCTAAAAGTTTTACCCAAGCGCAAAAAGTACTCAAAAATCACCAGCAAAAGAAAAAAGCTAAGTACCAAAGCAATGCTGATTAAAGCACCTTTAATGAGTTGATTTTTATAGTATTTACGTATAAAAATTTCAATTTTTTTGACCAGATGATTGTTTTTTTTGCTCACGGAGCGAAATTACAAATAATGAAGATTGAAAAATGAGCTAAATTTAAAGCTGGATTTTATCATAATAATCTCTTAATTGCGTGATTTTTTATTAAAACAAAACCGTTCTCCTAAAAACCCTTCGCCATCTTGAAGCGTTCGAGATTTTGAAAAGAAAGGTCCTATTAAATAAGATTATACTAGCAATTGTAATTTTGAGTTATCCCAAATTATCGACTTAAGCATTAAGATTGTTAATCATTATTTCGCATCATCAACTTTAAACTATTAGTTTCCTTATCCTTAAACTTCATAATCAGACTTGAGGAATAGGAACCATTTGGATTATAGATAATTTCGGATAATTTTGTGCGCATACTGAGCTTATCTTCTTTCATATAAGTTGTATCATAATATTCTTGTACAGATTTTGGATAAGCCGAATAATCCATATTTATTTTGGCGTAAACTGCATAATTACTAAGATGTTTGCCAATATCGGAATCTGCTAATGATGGCTTTTGATTTTGTTTATTAGAAAAATCTCGGATTAATTGCTGATCGTTGGTTAGCATCATATAATGGTCAACCATTGAGGCATAATAGGACTGATTTGGATTATCATTCAATTCAAAATAGCCCTCTGTCATTTGCTCTTTGTGGTCTATCATCTTATCTAAAAACCACTGGTAAACGGTGTCGTTATCCATTTTTATAAGTGCTGAAAACATCCAACGAGGTGTTAATTCATAAGTGGTATCATTTGAATTTTCTGATGCAGAATCACTGATTGTCGTCTGATTAACTATTTTCACATCATGAAAATTGATGATGCATTCTCCAGAGAATGCTTTGAGTGTTTTTTCAATATCGGTATTTAGTCCAAGCTCAATAAGTCCTTTCATTCCTTCTGTATCAATTTGACGCTCTGCATACAAAGCCACAATCATGCGATAGAATTCGTATGGATCAATTGCAAAAGAGAAATTAGCAAAACTATTTTGTGGCAAATATTGTAGCATTTGAACGTCAAAGTTGTCTTTTATGATTTTATAATCTTCGATAAAATCTTCCAATTCATCTGACAATTTTAAGGATGAGGTCATAATGGCTTCACCTTTTTCAAAGGCGATAAAGAAATGATAATGAATATCATCCAATTTAATAGGCAATTGCATTTTTGCTAATAGTTGATATTCACTGGGAAGTTTAGTCATTAGAAAATCAGAATTGAGCCAAAGGCTAAAGTCTTTGCGCTTATCATAGAAATCAAGAAAATCATCATCTGAAGCAATAGAGTTTCCTTTGCTTTGATTGAGTAATTCTGCAGCCTCTTCTTTTAATTTAGTATGGAAGTTTTTACCTTTACTTCTAGTTAAACCTATAGCTGCATCTTTATTCCAAGCCAATATAAAATTTGAATTAGCCTTTTTAGAAAGTAAATAGTGAACTCCCTCTTCCTTAATTATTTCAGCAGAATCGGGGTGGCCTTGCAGCATTTTCTCAATCATAGTTTTAAACTTAGCGGGATCACTAATGCCAAAGGAAACGCCCTTGTTTTGGTAAAAACCATTATGCTGATTTGTACTAAACAGAAATACATTTTGTTTCAGATTTAGGCCACTTTCTTCGCCATTTTGCAAAATATAATCAAATTGCTCTAAATGGTTTTTCACCTCTTCGTTGGTGTCAGAAATGATGGTTTGATAAATAGAAGTTTCGGAAAAGGTTGTAATTCCGCTTTTGTTTTGTAATTGACTTGGTAAAAAAGTAAAAACAAAATCAGCATTTTTAGGAATATGTTTAAGCTCTTCTGGTTTGTTTTGGCAAGAGCTAACAAACACGATTAGAATTGAAAAGACGATGTAATGAAGTGATTTTTTCATGGGTTTAAATTTTAAAGTTGAATTGAATTCCATTGTCCGCGGTCAAAGCTCATTTGGGTTTTGTATCCACAGGATTTGGCAATATCTACGGCGTTGTCGTAATTCCCCATAAGCTCCGTAATATGATGGGCATCTGTACTGATGATAATTGGGATGTTGAGTTTATTGGCCATTTTGAGAATTGTAGGTGAAGGAAATGTAGTATTCCACTTCTTTTTATACATTCCTCGAGTATTTATTTCTAAAATACTTTCATTTTCTTGAATGGTTTGAAGCGTTTTAGTCACTTCTTCTATATACCAATCTTCTTGTTCTTCAAAGAAATAGGAGGAGGTATTCAGAATTGCTTTATCTAAATGACCGATAATATCTGGTTTTTGAGTGTTAATCATTTCTCGTATTTGATTATAGTACGACGATAAAGCAAGCCGAATGTTACCATCAAAAACAGTTATTAAATTTTCATGGCATTTTTCCAAATCACCATCAATAAACCAGAGTTTTCCGGTTTCTTTATTTTGTACTAAATGAATGGAGCCAATCGTATAGTCAAGGTTTAAATGGTCAGTAAAATATTGAAACGAATAACTTTTTCCGGGTATATAATCTATTTCTAATGACTTGTATATGGTGATTTTGTTAGCATATTTTTTCTTAATTTGATCTATTTCAGCAGCATATTCCAAGACTTTTTCTATGGGCAAGCTCCATGGGTTGATAACTTTTAATGGCGCATGACTAGAAATGCCAAGATGTATAATATTCAGATTAATAGCCTCTTGAACCATTTCTTCAATACTATTTTTACCATCGCAATAAAAATTATGAGTATGATAACAAAGATTTTTCAACATATAATCGTCTTATTGTTAAGTCCAAACGAACAGAGGGACTAGAATGGTGTAAAAATATTAAAAATTTAAAGTCATGGCAGAAAAAGCGAAAGAAAAGTTCAAAGAGAGTACGCTGCTAATAATATACGGAGTAGCGATGGTTTTAGTATTAATAATTACTATGTTAACCACTTAATTCTAAAATCAAAAAACAACAAACTCAATCATATCATTAAAGATCATTTAATAAGGTCTTCACAATTTAATTTGTGAAGACCTTTTTTGTAGGAAATATCTCTATTGATTTTTAGTTCTTAACAAATACCAATTTCAGTTTATTTCCAAGAACATACATCACTGGAACTAGAATTAAGGTCATAAAAGTAGCAAACGTTAATCCAAAAATAACAGTCCAAGCCATTGCTCCCCAGAAGTCAGCATTTTCTCCACCAAAGTAAATATTTGGACTATAACTGTTTAGCAAACCACCAAAGTCAATATTTAGGCCAATGGCCATCGGAATAAGTCCGAGAACAGTAGTAATGGCTGTAAGCAATACAGGCCTAAGTCTTGTTTTTCCAGCATCCATAACACAACTTACTGAATCTTCAATAGTTAAATTATCTTCAATATGAAGACCGAGTTCCTCGCGACGTTTATTCTTTAATAAATCAATATAGTCAATCAGTACAATGGCATTATTTACTACAATTCCGGCCAGAGAAATGATACCAATACCTGTCATAATAATTACAAAATCCATTTGGAAAGTGGCCAATCCGCCAAAAACCCCGATAGTACTAAACAGAACGCTAATGAGAATAATCAATGGTTTTGCAAAGGAGTTGAATTGGGTTACTAATATCAAGAATATCAATGCGATTGCAATAGCTAAGGCCTCAATCAAAAAGCTGGAAGCTTCGCTCTGGTCTTGTTGCTCTCCTGTGAAACTCAAAGAATACCCCTCTTGTAATTCAAACCCTTGTAATAAGGTTTTTAGTTGTGTATTGATACTATTAGCGTTAAAACCCTCCAAAACATTGGAATAGATGGTAATAGCCCGATTCATATCCTTGCGATTTACCGAACCGTAAGTATTACTATATTGAATGTCAGCAACGGCAGAAACAGGTATTTCAAGGAGCTTTCCTTGGTTATTTCTAAATGTTATTTTCTGATTCATTAACGAAGATATATTATTTCTGTTCGATTCAGAATACCTTAATCTAATCGGAAATTTGTCTTCTCCATCTTTAAAATCTGATATTTCTTTACCGAATAATGAAGTTCTAATACTGGAGGCAATTTGCGCAGTGGACAGGCCAAATCGTCGTGATTTATCTCGGTCTATATTTACAATAAGCTCAGGTTTTCCATTATCTAAATCGCGTTTCAATCCCTCAATTCCTGGTAAATTAGAATTTTCTATATATGCCATTATGGAATCACTATAAAGCAAAAGTGCCGAATATTCTCTACCAGTAAGCTCAATATTAATTGGTTTTCCTGTAGGTGGACCCATTTTGTTTTTCTCCACAGAAATTTGAACACCAGGATATTGTCCAATGAGTGAATCTGAAAGCTCCTTCATAATATCAGATGAAGAGCGATGATCCATCCTCTTGTCATAGTCAATAAATGTAACTGTAATTAATGCTTTCTCTGGAGTATTACCAAACGCTTGTTGTCTCTCTCCCACCGCTCCTTTTCCTACGGTGGTGAGTACAGATTTTAATATGGCAGAATCTTTTTGTAAAATGCGGGTTACTTTTTTATCAATAAAATCGGCAAAAATTAGGGTAGAATCAATATCGGTTCCGATAGGTTGCTCTATCGTTATATTTAAGTACTTTGGCTGATTATCAGGGAAAAACAGCACATTTCCACCGGCAAATGAAAATACGATTACGGTTACTATCAATAATACAAAGCCACCAACTAAAAGAAGGATTGGTTTAATACCATGCAACGACCATTTCAACACTTTCAAATAATAATTTTCTAACCAGTTTAAAAAGTTAGATTGAAATCTTACACTCCATTTATAAAGAAAGAAATAATTTGCTACCATAAGAGCAGCCATAAAAAGTATAAAATTAGCAAGCCACATCACATGTGCAAAAAAGCCTAGCGCGGCAATTATAATCATGATAATCACAGCTTTAATAACGCTTTTTCTTACTGGAGGATGTTCTTCATTTCCCTCTTTTACAGTTAACACAATAAATGTTGGCACAATAACAAGGGCGACAAATAAAGACGAGGTAAGTACAATGATTAATGTTTTGGGTAACAACCCCATAAAACTACCTACCATTCCGGGCCAAAAAATTAGAGGCAAGAAAGCGGCTAATGTTGTTGCTGTAGAAGCAATAATTGGCCAAGCGATTTCTCCAACTCCTTGCCTCGCGGCTTCAAATACCGTATAGCCCTTTCCTATAAATCGATAAACATTTTCGACTACTACTATGGCATTGTCCACTAACATACCTAATGCTAAGACTAAACCGAATAATATCATCATATTTACGGTATATCCTAGAAAACCTAAAACAACAAATGAAATTAGCATCGACATAGGAATGGCGAGTCCAACAAACAGTGCGTTTCTAAAACCAAGAAAGAAAAACAAGACCGTAATTACGAATATCATTCCCATAATGATACTGTTTTCTAAATTACTAACCTGGCTTTTAACATTATCAGACATATCATTAGTAATTTCAATATTCATATTATCAGGTATTAAACCTGATTTACGAGATGCGGCTAATATTGTCTTGATATTATCTGTAGCGTCTAAAAGATTTTCACCACTTTTTTTCACGACGCTTAACGAAACTACTTTTTTGCGATTAAGTTGAGCATAGGTAAGCGGGTCAACATAACCATCGATTACTTTTCCCCCATCAATAAGAGTACTCAGATAGACTATATTTCCCTTTTCATATTTTACGATGATATTATTCATCTCTTCAATCGCTTTGAACTCGCCATCAACACGAACTGACCGGCGTGTATGCTCTGAAACTAAATCTCCGCCCGACATAGACATGTTTTCAAACGAAATGGCATCTTCAATATTTTGAAAGCTTATATTGTTCGATGTCATTTTAGCACGATCCACATTGATGTTGATTTGACGATCATTAAGTCCTTTAATTTCAACCTTAGATATTTGTGGAACAGCTTCAATTTCATCTTTTAAATCATCTGAAATGTTTCGAAGTTCTTCAATACTAAAATTTCCTGAGAGATTTATACTCATAATGGGAAATTCAGACGCGTCTAATTCCATTACTATTGGATCAATGTTTAAGTCATCTGGCAGTTCGCTTTTTGATTTATCTACAGCATCTTTTACATCTTGCAAAGCCTTTTTAATGTCATGGTCGCTTTTAAATTCAACTACGATATCACTATTGTCCTGTGAAGAAGTGGAAGAGAGTTGTTTCACGCCTTTAATTGTATTTAATTCTTTTTCTAGAGGCCTTGTAATGAGATTTTCAATATCAACTGGGGGATTTCCAGGGTAAATCGTTTTAACAAAAACCTTAGGAATTTTTATATCCGGAAATGACTCTTTCGGTAATTGAATGTATGTAATGAGTCCATAAACTGCAAGAATTATCGTTAAGAATAATACGGTATTCCTGTTATTAAGAGAGGCCGTTGTTAAACTAAAGTTCCTTACTTTTTTGCGATTATTTGGCTTGTTTTCTTCCACAACTATTTCGTGTTAAATGTTTATATAGAACTATTTAGTTCTTAACTTACTTCCGTTTTTAACTAAATTATATCCACCAACTATGAGTTGATCATTCTTTTTCAAACCTTCTATTACCATGGTTTGGTTGCCATAGCTTTTTCCTGTTTTTATATATTGTTTTTTAGCAAAAAGAACATCATTTTCCTCACTAATGAGGTAAATATAACTATTTCCCAAGGCATCATTTTTAACAACAATAGATGGAATAACAAAAGCTGAATCTATATGTTGGTCTATTAAACGAATGTTTGCGATTACATTAGGTATTAGTTCATTTGTTTTATTATCAATTGGAATTTGGATTTTAATTGTTCTGTTATTAGGATTTATTACCGATCCAATAACCTTTATTGGTTCAGAAAGCAACAGATCCGGAAAAGTAGAAAATTTTATTGTAGCCATATCTCCAGGATGTATTGAAGGCAAATAGGATTCTGATAAATCAGCGGTTACTAATAAATTTTTAATGTTAACTAGATGAATCAATTGTCGACCAGGCGAGCCTATTTCGCCATTTTTTTGGAAAACGGTTTCTACAACACCATCAAATGGAGCTCTTATAGTTGCCATTTTTAATTGCGTATCTAGGGTGATTAATTTCTTTTCGATAGATTCTTTATTTGCTTTTGCTTGTAGATATTGAATTTCAGAACCAATTTTCTGATCCCACAATTCTTTTTGTTTATCATAAACAGTTTGCGCTAGCGCTAATTGTGTTTTTACCTCATTAATTGTGTTTTGGGTTATGTCGGTTTCAATTATGGCAATTATATGACCAGTAGTAACATAGTCACCATCTTTAACATTTACGGACTTAATCAAACCATTTATCTCTGGACTGATAAATGCTTCAGTTACGGCTTCTACGTTTCCAGTAACATCAAGGTAATGAGTAAATGGTTCGTGTACTATTGTTTGAGTTCCTACTAAGATACGACCCTCTGTAGCGGTTGCATTTGAATCGGAAAGAAGTTTCTCTAAAGTGTGTATTTTATTTTCAAGTTCTACTATTTCCACTCTATAAGTATTAATTTCGGCCTTGATAGAGTCTTGATCCTGATCGGAATTATTACAGGCGCTTAAGCCTATTATGCTGAATAGTATTAATAATAATTTGTTCATAATGTAATTATATAAATTGTTTATAAATTGTTTCCTAATATTTTGTCTAAGATTGCTTTAGATGTCAATACATTAACCATCGCCATATAATAGGATGATTGGCTGTTGAAATATTGAATGTTTACTTGAGTGAGTTCGTTGCTGGAGATTAATCCATTCGAAAATTTAATCAAAGATCTACGATATATTTTCTCAGCTAGTAATGTATTTTTTTCTTCTTTTAAATAGGTTTCGTAGGCATTAATTAAATCTGTACGTGCCTGATGTACTTGAAAAATTAATCCCTGTTGAAGTATATAATCTTGATTTTTTACTTTGTCTAAATCAAGTTGCGCTTGTTGCACTTTAACATATCTCGAACCGCTACTGAATAAATCCCAAGTTAAACCCGCCCCAACAATGTTGGATTGATAGTATTTTTGTGAGCCATTAAAATAGTCATCAAAATTATTTGTCTGGCCACTTACCGAGTGTGCATAAAAAGCGGAAAGGGTAGGAAGAAAAGTTGATTTTTCCCGCTTTAAACTTAATTCAGAAATAGCTTTTTGTGTTTGTAACATTTGATATTCAATATTTTTGTTGATGTCAAATGTTTGATTCATAATAGATTGTAAGCTAGCAGAATTAAAGATATACTCTAAGCTATCAGTAACAACTATCGAATCAGAAATCTGAATACCAATTTGATATTTTAAAATATTTTCAGCAACTGTTATTTGTCGTTTTACCGAAGCTATAGAATTTGTAACGGTCAATAGGTTGAGTTCAAGTTGAGCCACATCCGTTTCGTCAGCTAAGCCAACTTCAAATGTTTTTTGAATTTCCTCATAGGTTTTTCTAATGTCTATTTCGGTAGCCTTTAATATTTTCTGGTTTTTATAAGCCAATAATACTCCGTAATAACTCTGAGTCACAAGCTCTATCACATCATTTTCAGATTTTAGAGCGGCTTTTTGAGACAACTCCATAAATACTTTTGATGCCTGTAAACCAACAATATATTCCCCACTAAAAAGTAATTGGGAGGCAGAAAAATCAAATGATGAACTATGCTGTTGTCCAAATTTGATGGGTATATATGTGTCAGGATTTGCATTTGGATCTACCATAATAGCAGGCAATAGACTAACAGGTACATCCACCATGTTTTGATATTTCAAATCTGTTTTTGCATGTGGCAAGCCAATGGCTGTAGTTTCCCATACTTGCTTTTTGGCAATCATGATATCGTTTTTAGCATTGAGAATGTTTCTGTTTTCTTTAATTGCTAAGTCAATCGCGTTTTGTAAGCTTAGGCTATACGTTGGTTGTGATTGTGCAAAAATAACCCCAAACGATAAGGATGTTATTAGCGTAATTAAAATTAATTTAAGCATTTTCTTGTTTATTCATTAAGCGTTTATATTCAGCAATTCCTTTTGGAGTAGCTATTGCAAAAAGGTGATAATTAAAAAATTCATTCAAAATATCAATCAATTTATAGTTGTATTTTTCCAGAAGATCAGTGTCTTTTAATCCTTCGATACGTATCATGTTCAATATCACCACTTTTTCTACATTGATTTCGGCCCTGAAATAACCCTCCTTTATGCCTTGATTCAAATCTTCTTTCATTTTTTCGAACATAGAAGAGCGTCTCGATTTTAATAGTTTTTTTGCATGTAAAGGGTAATATTTGTGCAGATCGTATTCAAAAGAGGGATTAGAATCCACTAACATTTTGGAAATGGTTTGGTAAACTTGTACGTGTTTTTCTATAGCATTAAGTCCTTTGTCATCAGCACAATGGGCAAAATTTGTCTTTGTGGCTATAAATTTTACCACCTTGTCAACTAAATCATTTTTGTCTGTAACATATTGATAAAGTGTTTTTTTTGAAAGAGAAAGTTCTCTAGAAATATCATCCATCGTAACACTTTTAATACCGTATAAGCGGTAAAGCTTAGCCGTTGATTTGATGATTTGTTCCAATTTATTATCCATAATCGAATTAAAATATTTGATTAATTTTGAGGCGCAAAAGTATACAAATTAAACCACGGAAACTATAAACCTAATTAAAGTTTCCAAAGTTTAACATTTCTTAATAATTAGCCCCATCATGAAGCAAGTATTTTTAGCGATAAGATTAGCACATTCGCCTATAATTAAGAGCTATTATACTGAATATCAATCACAATTTGGCTTTGCCAAACTACGTTGGGTTGAACCTAAATTTTTGCATATAACCCTAAAATATTTTGGTTCAAAATCGGATAGTGACATTAAAAAAGTGATTTATGCTCTTGATGCGGTATTAAAAAGCGTAAAAAGTTTTCAAATTAACGTTAGTAAACTGCGTGTTTTTGGAAGTAGTTATGCACCTTCTGTTCTTTGGTGGGGAATAAAAGAGGAGGAATATGTTAAAGATATTGCGGCAGAGATACAATTTAAATTAGATAAAATAGGAATGTTGGCTGATAATCAAAATTTTGTTCCACATATTTCCTTAGCTAGAATTATTACTTTAAATAGCAAGCCTTTTTTTCAAAAGCAGTTAAAGCGCTTAGCAGTACCGAAAGGAATAAGCCAGATTATAGAATCCTTCGTTTTATTGGAAACTAAAATTAGCGCCCACGGTCCTGAATATATTGAATTACATCGCTTTCATTTAAAATCACCAATGATTAATAATTCTTAATTTGCTATGGAAATTGCTGTTATTTTAGCATTTTATAAATTAATAAACTGATGAAGTCGTTTTTTCAAGTTTATTAATTTAAAACCAATTAATTATTAGAATCAATTAGATATGCGCAAAAGATACTTTATTTATATAAATATATTAATACTCATGTTTACTTTTATGGGCTTTAAGTCTACACAAGCCCAAGTTGGTGATGAGGGAATTAGAGTGGGACTTAAGCTTCCCTATACCTACGATATTGGATATTATAATCGGTTTACCAACCGGATTGGAATGCATGTGAGCGCTCAATTTGTAACCTTTCCTTTTTCTTCTGTACCGACTGGTTATATGAATTTGTTTGGTGCAGATCCAAATGTAACCGCTATTTTAGAAGGACCATTTTCTTTGGGTGCAGGACTTGATTTAGGATTTCATTATTATTTTGGCACTGATAATCGGCGTTATTATGGGGGCTTAAGTGTACAATGGATGAATTTAGTTAAAAGAGATATTGTTGATGAAGTCATTAATAATGCGTTTAATGTAAACCTAGATTCTGGACTTTACCCCTTAGGTCCAATTGCTAAGGGTCAAAGCACGAAGCCACTAACTATCAATACAAATTATGTTAACATGGCTTTATTGGTGGGAAAAATTATTCCTTTACAAAATAAAGCGACAGAATTAAGGGTTGAATTTGAATTGAGTAAGGTGATTTTTTCACATCATAATTTACAATCGGACTATCGATATATTACTCCCGTAAGCGAACAAGCTAATGAGAGTTTACAAAATACGATGAAAAAGTACGGATGGTTTCCAACAATTAATATCTATTTTATTTATAAACTAACCGCATCCAATTGAGTTGACAAACTATGGTATTCCTGCTGAGTAAAGAAATAGTTTTTCCAGATCCGTTATTGGCTGAAGCAAATGGTTTATTGGCCGTTGGTGGAGATTTATCGGTAGAAAGGCTGTTGATGGGATATTCCATGGGTATATTTCCTTGGTTTAATCCAGAAGATGATATTATGTGGTGGGCAAGTCCCTTTCGGCCTATTTATATTCCTGGAAAAATAAAAGTCAGCAAAAGTTTAGCACGAAGCATTCGAAAATATCCTTTTGAAATAAAACTGGATACTAATTTTAAAGAAGTAATACATCAATGTGCCACAGTGGAGAGATCTGGTGAGCCAGGAACTTGGATTTCAGATCATATTGTGGAATCGTATCAGATACTTTTTGAAATGGGATATCTACATACTGTTGAAATATATCTTGATAAAAAATTAGTAGGAGGGTTGTATGGAGTTTCTTTAGGAAAAGCTTTTTTTGGAGAATCCATGTTTCACAATATGCCTAATGCATCAAAAGTCGCTCTTTTTGCACTTTCTGAAATGTTACAGAAGAAGGGCTTTCACTTTATTGATTCACAAGTCAGTAATAACCATTCATTTATAATGGGTGCGCATGAAGTTAGCAACAAAACATTTGACAATATGTTACACGAAGCTTGCCGGTTTGACACCGAGAGAGGACCTTGGACTTTTGACTTTGGAAGACTGGCAGATTGGTTGTAATTTTTGAAAGAGATTTAATGTTTCATGATTTTACTCAGCATCAAACCAATCCCCATGTGATTTTATCAACTCTATCAATGCCTCTACGGCTTCTTCCTGAGGAACATTTTTCTTTACTACCTCTTTGCCTTTATATAGATTTATCCGTTCGGGTAGAGCACCCACATAACCATAATCAGCATCGGCCATTTCTCCAGGGCCATTAACAATACAACCCATAATGGCAATTTTTAAGCCCTTTAAATGAGCAGTTTTTTCTCTGATTTGTGCCGTTGCTTCCTGAATATTAAACAAAGTACGGCCACAACTTGGGCAAGAAATGAAATCGGTTTTGGAAATACGAGATCTACTAGCTTGCAATATTCCTAGTGATATTTCATTGATTCTAGTTTGAGGAATTTTGATGTCAGATTGTAGCCAAATTCCATCTCCCAAACCATCCACCAATAATGCACCAAAATCAATGGCTGCATATATTTGCAAGTCAAGTTCTGACAAGTTAGAATATGAGCGCTTAAGAATAACAGGAAATTGTAAGTTCAAGTTAATCAAAGCAATAAACATACTTCTAAATGTATGTACGCAATAATCGCCTTCTTCTTCGAAAACTAAAATAATGGATTCGCCTCCATTCAATTGCTGAATTTTATCAAGATAAAAATCCTGATAATTAACTTTTACAAAAGAGGATTCTGGCTTTTCTGTAAGGTCAATATATTGAGCTAAAGACATAAGTGGTTTAGCATTATTTATGCTTTTCTTCCATTTCTCTATTGGAATAATTAGATTTTTAAAACCATCGATATATTCATCAATAGGCTTCCAATCATAACCAATGACCGGCATTTCATTTTTACCCCCAATTCCTGCAACAACCTTGGTTTTACGTTGCAAAAATTCAAAAGGATTATATGGTAATTCAGTAATTTTTGTTCGATTTAATTGAGTAAAATCTTCTCGCGTTCTTTTTTGATAGCGATCAGCAATTACTTTGGCTACAGGAATTTCAAATTCAGGATCTTCAGTTAGAGAAACTCGAATTGTATCTCCCAAACCATCTTCCAAGAGAGCGCCAATTCCAGCAGCAGATTTAATTCTACCATCTTCGCCTTCACCAGCTTCTGTAACGCCCAAATGCAAAGGAAAGTTCATTTTTTCGATACGCATGCGAGCGGCTAATAATCTGTAAGCTTGTACCATAACACGAATATTGCTTGCCTTCATGCTAAGTACCAAATCGTAAAATTTATGTTTCACGGCCAAACGCAAATACTCCATAGCCGCTTCAACCATCCCTTCCGGGGTGTCGCCATAGCGATCCATCACTCTTTGTGAGAGCGATCCGTGGTTTGAGCCAATTCTTATTGCGACCTTATTCGTCTTGCATTTATTGAGTAGTTCGACAAATTTAATTTCTATAGCGTCAAGCGCATCTTGATATTCTTGATTAGTATAATTTATTTTACTTTTACTAGTTTCAGCAAAGTTACCAGGATTGATGCGGACCTTCTCCACAAAGTCAGCTGCAGAAAGAGCAGCCTTAGGATTGAAATGAATATCAGCAACAAGTGGTTGATTATAACCTTTTTGTCTCAATTGCTGACTTATATTTCCTAAATTTTCGGCATCTTTAACTATTGGAGCTGTAAAACGCACCAACTCTCCACCAGCATCAATAATTCGAATTGCTTGTTCCACATTTGCTTCGGTGTCGAGAGGTTTGCAGCTTGACATACTTTGCAGACGAATAGGGTTAGATCCTCCTAATTTTAAATTTCCGATTAGTATTTCACGAGTTGACCAGGGTTGATATGCGTTATAGCTTTCGCAATATTGATTTGAGTTTTTACTATTCATTATAAAAATGTATTTTTTATCAATAAACTAATTTTATTGACCTATTATCTACCAATTATAAAATTTTATAGATAAAGGTTGATATTATATATTTAAAATGTATTAATTCTTCTACATAGAAACGCGAATTATGCGTATTTTATTTTTTGTTTCTAATGTCGATTATCCCAAAAGAACTTTCTAAATAAGCAGTTTTTTCTAACGCCAAATTTATGTCTTTTTATCTTAGGCTTTTTATGATAATCCTTAGTTGGGAAATTTAATTATCATTTCATGTTTAAATAGATTAACCTTAAGTTTTTTGTTAGATACAAAAATAACAAAAGCCCCAACTCCAAGGAGTTGAGGCCTTCTTCTTTTTGATTTTATGGATTATTTTAGAATTACCATTTTGCGAGTATATCCTTGGTTATCATAGATAATACTATAATAATAAACTCCAGCATCTATGTTACTTGTATTAATTTTCCAAAGGTGCTTTCCATAACTTTGTTGAATTTGAGAGGAGTATATCTGCTCTCCTAATAAGTTCGTTAATATAAACTGAACCTTCCCAGTATTAGGAATAAAATACTCCACTGAAGTTTCATCCCTTGTGGGATTAGGCTGGTTTTGAGACATCGCAAATACACTATTATCGATATTATCACCTAAACCAGTTCCAACTATGCTCATACATAATTTATCATTGATGGTATTTTGTTCGTTAACCAAATTCGTTTTTGCACAGATCGAGTAGTTCCCGGCTGGAGAATTATACGTCTGAACAAATATATATTCTACCGAATCGTTTGGATTAATACTACCAGAATAGGTTTCTTGGCTGACAATAAAACCATTCAAAGTATATTGTAAATCAATATTACTAATTACTTCAGTTCCATAATTATAAATATATACTTTTACCGTCACACCTTGACCAATGGTTGTTTGACCGCTTGGCGTAATAATATCAGAAATACCAGCGTCAAATTGCGCTTTCTTCACAAAAAGATCTTGGCATAATGTATCATTAGTAGGTTGCATATCAAATGAATGATTGGTATAAGCACATATATTTTGAGTAGTAAAGGTTGCACTTAAACTATCTGAAAACTGTACGATATAAGTAGAATCAGGAAGCAAAGACCCAGTGAAATTATAAGCACTCTTTAATGAACCATTAATATTATATCTTACAGGGAAATTTGTAATCGTATCCGTTCCAAGGTTCTTAATCTTCACTATTACGGGGCTCACGGTGCCAACTTGTAATGTGTCTATCGGTGAAATAATATCAACTACAGCAGCGTCGTAAGTAAATGCCGGAAAATGAAAACTAAAGTCATCAATTGCCTAGCCTTCCTCTGTTTGCCCATTTGAAATGGCTTCAAATTTAAATCTAAATTGTACCTGAGATCCTAAATTGAAAATGGAAGGATCAAGCATAACCCAAGAATGAACCCAGTTAGTATCCATTTTATTCCAATTATGAGCCCCCCAAGTATTCGTATTATACCAATTCTGTGAATTTATAATACCTTGATATCCAACTAAATTCCAAACTACTCCATTTAAAGAGTATTGTAATGAACCAGCAGCTTGACCTGGTAAAACACGCATATACTGCCAAAACTCAACAGTAACCGAGTCTGTATTAGGAAGAATATGGAAGAATGGTGTATATAAATATTCTTCAGAAGCACTCTGATGATTTGCATTTAAAACAGTTGCCCAAGATTTTGTTCCGCTATGTGCAGTATTGATATGGCTTGTTGATGGCGTGCCTTTCTCCCATTGATTATTGTTTCCATTGGATAACCAATTATTGCTCTGATCAAAGTTATCTTCATAGTTTGGATAAAACGTTTTCATTCCACCAAAGAAAATTGAAGCTGTATCATTATTGTGGTCAATATCGTTTGGATATTCACTAAATACGGTTACTTTATTTTTGCCTAAAGCTAATGGATGTGGTTGAGAAAAAGTAAATACAATTTGATTGAAAGGAGCTAATGCAGAAAATAAAGTGTCCCTAATAATTGCTCCATTATCAACTTGATATGCTAAAGGAATATTTGTTAAAGTGTCTATTCCATAGTTTTCAACCAAGGCTTTTATAATAGTATTATGACCAGATTGGTAAGTAAATGCCTCTTGAACAATTGAATTAACTCCAATATCTTTGGGATTTGGTTCCCAAATCAAGATGTTGTCAATCAATACATTATCGCCATCATAGCTTCCTAGGCCAAAAGCATAACGATTGGCAGCCTCGAAGCTAATTGAGAAAATTTGACCCGTATATGAATCCATTGAAAAAGTATGACTTACAAAAGGATCGGCATCTACAGTCAATGGTTTAAAGACTGAATCACCTGCAATATTGTGCAGATAATGGCTTCCATTTGCGTCTGTTAAAATAACTCTAAACCAAGATGTATTTAAACTAATTATGTCGTAGGCCGTTTGTCTTAGATCAAATTTTAAATTTAAATGTGTTAAAGTTGATGCATCAACCGAGCAACTATAAGCCGTTGCCACATGGCTAGTGTTTGCAAAAGCTTGATCAACGGTGGTAGAATTTGTCCAAGCAGAATATGCCCCACCCTCAAAATGAATTCCATAAAAGCTGTTATTTCCAGCAAATTGACTAAGGTTAACATCTGACTCAAGCGCCTTAGTAGTGAGAAAACTAATGTTTTCACCACTTTCGAAGTCATCACTGAAAGGGAAACTATTAATAATAGGATAACTAATTATTTTAACCGGAGCCATCGTGTCGTTTGCATGATTTCCATCGCCTGTAACGCTAATAAAAGCGCTAAAATAATATGAACCATTAACTGATAAATCGTAATTTGTAGAAACAGTATAATTGTCTGAAATTCCTGAATTTAAAGTCCCAGTATTGATAGTGTAATTAATAGTATCTAGTGTTTGTCCATCGATAATTACTGTAATTGTGGCCGGGTTTGAACTGAAATCAAGATTATTCAATCCATAATTTTTAACAGTAACAACTATAGACTCTGAAGTTGAAAAATTACAAGAATTTACAATCGGAGCGGACAAACTAATTGCTGCCAAATCAATAGCAGGAGGCGAGAACTCATCCGCTCCAATAGAAGGTGCGGTTAGGCTTCGAATATCTCCATCAAAATCATTTAAAACCCTTGAAAAATAAGTTCCACCATTATATAGCTCTATTTCAAGGGTGTGTAAGTTTGTGTTTGAATAGTAAAGAGGAGCTATTCGTTTTGTGTGTACATTCTTAGTTGGGTCAAATACTTGTAAACTACTAAGCGTCATTAATTCTGTTGCTCCCCATCTTACAAATTTAGAAGATAATGTATCGGTATATAAATTATTATAATCCATTTGAATAAATGCATTTGGGTCGCTCAAATACAATGCATAGCCATACATAGCTGAAACATTATTATTGATTAGCTTTAAATTTGATCCTCCAGAGAAATATAGTGCTTTAGAATCCACTGACCCCAAAACAGTATTATAAGAATTATAGGCAATATCAACATAGCTTCCTGATGATAGGTAAAGTCCATATTTAGGTCCTGTACCTGTATTAAGGCTAACCATATTATTAGCAATTAGTGCCCTATTAGTAGCTGTTCCAGCTCCATTAATATACATTGCATAACCAGCAGAAGTTCCTATAAGATTAATTCTATTACCAATAAATTTGAAACCATTTCTCAGCGAATAGCCATAAATACCATAAGGTCCAGCGGTGAATCCTTCATCTGTAAATGAATTGTTGATTGTTTCTACACTATCTACATGAGAAAAATAATTTCCGTAAACAGAATAGTTATCAAAGGTATTATTCGAAATTTTAATGTTTGTAATTTGGCCATAAGTACCATGTTCAAAATGTACACCACTTAATCCACCATAAATATAGTTATTATCTACAGTGATAGATTTAGCGCTGTGCCCAATAACCGAAACACTGCTTGCTTCTCCGCTTGAGTAATTTGAAAGAGAACTTACTAAAATATTATTTCTAATATCGATATGATGTGCTCCATTTCGAAGTACTATTCCATTCGCGTAAGTAGCTCCTAAAGAAGTAATTGTCATGTTTTTTATACTAACATATTGAGCAGCATCAATTAAGAAAACGAAATTATATATTGTGTTGGTTGCAAATTTTAGATTTACTGAAGTGCTGTCGCCATTGGCTGATTGAAATGTAATGGTATTCAATGAATTATTACCTGCAATTACAGGTAAAGTTATTCTTTCGGTATATGAACCACTATCTACATTAAATACTACAGGACCGCACATTCCACAAATAGTTAAATCTGAAATGGCAGAAGTAAATGAAAGATAACGAGAATTGACCTGTCCAATGGAATAATTGCCAGACATCACTACATCAAAAACATGAGTACTTGTGTCGTTGAAGGTTATTAAATCATTAGTTACAGAAGACCATACTTTTAAAGTAGTTACACCACCCATAAAGGTATGGGCAGATGTAATCGTTATTGTATCTGAGGCTCCGCTTGCAAGATTTCCTGACCATGAATAAGGTATTTGTGCAATATTATTTTCTTGCCAATTTATTGTTGCTGAAGTAAGATTATTTAATCCATAATTCTTTAAAATAACTTTAACTGGACTAGGAACACAACGACTAGCTGACAAAGTGGGCTCAACTATCTTACTAATACTTGCATCAATACTAGGAAAATTAGTAATAATAACTTCTAATGGTAAAATATCACTTTGACATAATCCCATTCCCTCTTGATTTAGTTTAATATTTGGTCGTTGGCTAAATTTGTTATTAATTAAAGGGTCTGTTGTACTAAAAGCTGTAAAACCTTGTGATTGTGCTGTTGAAACAAAGGAAGTGGCGGTTGATAATACGCCAACATAAGATAAAGCAATTGACCCTTTAAAACTAGTTTCAATTATTAAGTTACTTACACCATCCCAATAATAAGGACTTGAAAAAGTATGGGTATTCCAACCATAAGATTCCATATAGGTAATTGGTCCGAAAACTTGAGTTAGTGTGGAATCAAAATAAGTTTTATTCATATCTGAATAATCAGTATTTCCAATACTTATTTGATAATTCTGCATTAAGTTAGACTTCACATTAGAAACATAAAACGAGACGCTATTGATATTTCCTTGAATTACACCTAGTGCGGTTAGTTCTGATGCTTTAATTATAAATTGATGACGAGTACCCAAACTACTACTTCCATAAGGAGAGGGTCCGTTTGTTCCACTTGTGATTGTTCCATTACCAATTTGATAATCATTGGTTGGGATGTTTTTTTGAGTTAAAGCCCAAAAAGTAGTGCTATCATATAAAGGTCCCGTAATATAAGGGTTTCCTGTACCCACAAATTGACTGGCTAGAGAATCTGCATACCAATAGATACTATCAGAAGCAATACCACTTAAAGAAGCGGAGGAACCATAGATAACCGAAAGATTAGTAAGAATAGGGTTTGAGGGTGTATATTTTGATAAAATAGAATCTTGAATTAGAGAATCATTAGGATGATAAGTGTCTGTTGGGATAATAACCTTAGCAGTAATTTTATACAAAGTTCCAGCAGTTCCTGGGCTTAGGCTTGCTAAAGTATTAAAAGTATATCGGAAGGTATCTGCTGGATTTATAGCAACATTTATTGTTTCTGGAGTAATATAGGCTCCATTATCCACTTTATAAGTTACGGTATATCCAGCAGCTATAGTATCTGTTCCCATATTTACGATGTCTATAGTGACTTCTGTTTGTGCCAAACCGCAATTACTTTTTGGACTAACAATTTCTGAAACACGACCATCGAACTGAGGAAGAGGAACGTTTACCGTTACGGGCACTCTTAAACTCGAACATCCTAGTGTGGCTCCTTTATTAAACTTGGCATTAGGCCTCATGGTGTTAGCACCTCCAGCTGGAGACGCACAGCTAGTACCAATTCCAGATAGTCCAATATAAGTATTGCTTGTTGTTGTTGTGTACATTACTGGTTGTCCACCATAGGAAACTCCAGCAGCACAAATTTGAACTAAAATGCTGCTCGTTCCATCCCAAATGAAAGGAGTTGTAAATGTATGGGTATTCCATCCGGCAACTCCAGCAATTTGTGCTTGCGAATAAACACTTGTAAAAGTAGGATTTAAGAAGGATGTAGAAGCAAAGCTTGAATTTGAAACCAAAGCTAAAGACATATCAAAAGTGCTAGGTCCAGTAAAAGCACCGGCTGTCTGAAAAGCCATGGACTCAATTGGACCAGCGGAAAGTCCTGCCGCAATTAAATCTGCTGCAGAGTACAGAATTTGATATTTTCCAGAACCCATTCCTCCGCCATAAATTGCAGCATCCCACTGTCCAAACATGTTAGTTCCGGTGCCAACTTGTGTTGATGTAGCAGGAGCGTTGGTATTACTTTGAAGCCAGTATTCTGCAGTATCATAAAGTAATGGGGTTGTAAAACTTAAACCGCTCGCTAGAGCATTAGCAGATGATTGAGTAGCAAACCAACTTACTGGATCAGATGAAGTTGCTACTAAAACAGCTGCACTTCCATAGTTAATGGTAACGTCACTAATAGTTGGTGATGGTAAAAAGGCAAGAGAAATCACACTTTCATTTAAAGTGTCATTATAATGATTAGCATCTAAATTATGATTAACAGAAAATATAAAATTAAAAATACTGTCTGTAGTACCCGGAGTCATATTTGCATTTTGTGAAAATTGATGAACCAAAGATGTACCTGCAGTAATAGTAGTATAGATAGTATCTGTTATTGCTGTACTATTTCCTACAATTTGATAGGAAACCGTTACACCAGAAGATATATTTTGAACTCCATTATTGGCAATAGTAACTTTTACTATTTCATTTGCTCCTTTATTACATCCATCAGAGGGGCTCGTTGAACCAGAAATACTTAGCTCCACTAATGGAAGTGCGTAATAATTTACGGATAAAGTGTCATTGAAATAATTTGTATCGCCATTTAAGGCAGTATAAACTTTTAATTGGTAATTTAAGACAGGAAGAGTGACAGAAGCCAAAGTAACCGTATCTATTTGAGCAGGATATATAACGCCCGTCCAAATTGAGTTTACGGGAGTGCCATTATTCAAACTGTATTTTATATCAGAGGAATAAATAGTATCCATACCGAAATTTCTAATCACAGCCTTTAAGTTTAATACATGCCACTGTGTATCAATAGGTAGTGGATTTAAAATTTCTAAAACTCCAATATCAATATTTGCTACTGTAAATTCGCTTGCTCCAATACTTGGTGAAGTTGCGCTTCTTAACTTCATATCAATATCATGAGTAAGTCCACTAATGGGCACACCTGCTGCATATAAATGTTGCGAGAAAGAGCGACCATTGGTTAGCGAATATAACATAGGATTAGTTATAAGTGAATTAGTATCTCTTAAAGTAGCTAGTCGAATTCCTGCAATACCTGATGCATTTGAAATACCAGTGCCTCCCCAATTCATTATTACTGATCCTGATGTATAATAAGAATTATTATCCATTTCGGAAATAGAGGTGGTGCTTGATGAGGTAACTTCTAATGCGTAGTTACCCCCAAAGTTGGCCATAATATTGTTACGGAAATTAACATCTGATTTTCCTGAATTACTCACATATACTGCTTCAGTATTTGCAGCACCTGAATATGTGGCAAATGTATTATTGTATACATTCAAATAGGAAGTTGTTGTAATATACATTGCTCTATATGATGTTTGTGTAGATATTCCATTTACCATAGAGATATTATTATAGCACTTACTAGGCTTATTTATTGTCCCAGATGCATTATAAAAATAAAACCCGTATGAAGTTCCATTGGTATGAATATATGATTCGTTACCAATGACTTCCACACCCGAAGTATAATTCAAATATAAAGTACTAATAAGAGGACTGCCAGCTTCAAATTCCTTCTTTATCTTGTTATAGTTAATTACCATATTATTTTGATAATAAGCATAAACACCAGTTCTATAAAACTTAGAAATATGATTACTACTAATCATATTTCCTTGGCCAGGATGACTTGAGCTCCCATTTATAAACATGGAATAATATCCTCCTGTAATTGTATTTCCGATAAAATTATTATAGTTATTATCTTCGGCAGTAGAAGTTATAGTATAAAGAGTTGAGTTATTTCCTTCTGGTGCAGAAATGTTACAATTTTCGATTGTATTCCGGCTTGCTCCTCCAGAAAGTCCAACTGCCGAAGCGGCAGTGCTTAAAGATTTAATTGTCAAACCCTTTACGGTGATAAATTTGGAGCCAATAAATCCAAGTACGTAAGAAGATGCTCCAGGGCTATATTCCACAATAACATCATTTGGATTGTTTGTTGAGCTAATAATCGTCAAAGTATGTAAAGAATCTAATCCATAAATGGAATCAGAGAAAATAATTTGTTCATTATAAGTCCCTGGATTAACCAATACGGTACTGTTACCACTTAATCCACAATAATTAAGTTGGTTAATTAAGTCTGCAAATGTATTGAAATCAGCAGATGCACCTCCAAGTGTATAAGTACCGTTCATGATGCTACCGCATGCATATGTACTTTTTGTTACCGTGTCATTAGTTGCATTTTGGTCCGTGCTGTCATTAGGAAGATAAGACCAAATTTTCAAATCAGAACTGCCCCCTGTAAATGTAGCGGTTCCAATTGTTATTATATTTGAAATCATATCTAACTGAAGAGATCCTGTCCAAACGTAAGGTGTTTGTACAATACCATCAATAGACCAACCAATAGTAGTTTTCGTAATCAATGAATCACCCCTGTTGGCAATTCTTATATTTATATTTTCAGCTTGATTAGAAATCACCGTATTTAATGGTGTTAATATTGTGTCAACAGACACATCATAATGATATGGAGTAGGCAAACTTGGATCTCTTACTCCTGTATATGAAATACAACTTCCAATTGGATTATAACCTATATTTGCTATTGAAGAAGAGTCTGTTGCTACAATATGATAACAAATAGTTGTCAAATATGGATAACTAGGAATAGTAGCCTTATACGTAGAATCAGAAGTATTTGCCATATTAATGGTATCATAAACTCCCAGTATTTCATAAACTAGTTTTGCAGAGGCAATTCCTGAATTATCTGTTATAAATGCTGAAATATTATATGGGCCTGTTGAATAAATGGTGTCAAGTACATATGGTGCCTTATAAACAATAGAAGGAGGAATCATTTCTCCATTTGCTGCGATCACCTCAATATCGTCAATTAACCAACCATAATTTCCATCACCACCATTATTATTACCATCCGCAATTACAAATCTTATTTGAACAGAAGTGGCGTTTGCTGCCAAATTGCCTAAATCAAACAATTCTCCCCTCCACCAGGATGATTGAGGAACTGCATTATTATTGGTAAGTTCCCAAATAGTGGAATAACTAGCAGCATTGAACTTGTTTCCAAAACTTGAAAATTGTCCATTTCCAAGATAATTCGCACCTGTTATTCTGGACCAACTAGTACCTCCATTTAAGCTAATTTCTATATAACCAGCATCATAAAAAGCTAGTTTGCATATATGATTAAACTTGAGCATCACATTAGAAAAACCCGTGGTGCTGAAGGAATTTGTAACTAAAAAATTAGTGTCTCCAGCACTTAACAGACTCGAGCTATCTGAAAAAACACCGCTGTAATGATACACTGAAGATCTAGCCCAATTGCCATTACCAGAACTAGTAACCGTAAGGGGCAATGTTTCAAAATCCTCACTGAATTTTATTGTTTGAGCATTAATAATTCCATAAAGGAAAATCATACTAAAAAATAGACTTAATTTTTTCATAAATATTTTATTATAAATTTATAATTGAATGTTTCTAAGTAAACTAGCTGAAAAATTATTTTGGCTGCAAAGATACTACCTTGACTTTGAATAATTTAAAAAGCTTCCGTAATTTACCTACAACAAAGCTACTACATAGCATTTATAATAAAAATTATGAGATTGTTAAATAGACTGTATAAAGCTGATTAGATTGTCATTAGTGTTCAGTTTCATTTTTTTCTTCAATCTATAACGGTTTGTTTGAACCGATCGATCGCTAATGTTGAGCAAATTAGCGATTTCTTTTGTGGTAAGATTCATTTTAATGTATGCACAAGTTCGTAACTCACTTTGCGTTAGGTTAAAACCTTGCTTTTTTAAAGCATTGAAAAATTCTGGATGCACTTTTTCAAAATGCACTTTAAAAGTACTCCAATTATCACCAATATGTTCTTTATTTGCCATCTCACGAAGTGTGTTTTCCAGATGTCGCTTTATTTTTTCAAGGTCTGTTTCTTTGGAAATAAAAGAAAGTGTTTTCCCTAATTCTCCCAGAGAAGACATCTGTTGATTCTCAGACATAACGCGAGTGACTAATTCTCTATTTTTCTCGTCAATGGTTTGATGAAGACTTTTTGTTTCTTGTTTATGCAACATTTTGTTGTTTTTAAAACGGCTATATAGCAGTACCATTAAAGCAATGATTAGAATACTCATTGCTATAGAAAAACCAAGAATTATATTTCTATTATAAAATTTTTGCTCCCAAAATGCTGCCTTAGCGGCCTTTTCCTCCATAAGTAACTGGGCTTGCAGACCTTCATATTTTTTTATTTCATTCACTTTATAAAGGGAATCCTTATATGCGTCTAGCTTTTCGAATAACAATAGGGCATTAGCCTCATCACCTAAGGATTGATGATTTTTGATAAGCAAATAATAATTTTCAATAATAAAATCTGAAAAATCATTATCAAAGCAAAGTTTCATACTTTGGTTAACATATTCAATAGATTCTATATATTTTTCACGTTTTAATAGTATTCTTCCTAAATTCCCCAAGATAGCCGCTTTTGCTTGACTATTTTCTACAAAGGTATTTAAATGCTCAGCTATTTTGAAGTATTTATAGGCCGTATCTAGCTGATTAATTGAAGTGTATGAATCTCCAACATTAATATTAGCATAAATAATCGATAGAGTATCCTCAATTTGAGTACTCAATAATTTAAACTTTTGAAAATAGGCTATGGCTTGTTTATGCTTGTTATTGCGCTTCATTTGTAAGCCCAAAGCATTATTAAAAATGGCTTCCGTTCTAATATTACGATTTTTTTCAGCCATATGAAGCCCTGCTAATAAAAAACTATCGGCTTTAATATAGTTTTCAATTTCAATATGTACCCTTCCTAGGCCATGTAGTGCAGCCATTTGAATTTTTTCACTTCCTAATTCTTCTCCAATATAATTGGCCCTTGAAAAAGATTCGATAGCTTTTGCATGGGCTCCTCTACTTAAATACATATATCCCTTAAGCTGATAGATACTAGCAATAGAAGAAGACCTGGCATCGGCTCCATATAAAATCAAAGCTCGATTACAGAAATTAAATGCCAAATTAAAAGAATCTTTTTGGTAGTATTTTAAGGCGTGGGAAGCAAAATAGGCAGCGCTATCATCTTCGTTATTCGTTATTTGTGCTTGGGTTTTGGAAATAGATGTTAGTCCTATTATTATAAAAAATAAAATCCGAATATAATTATTCCAATAGCGCATGCTTTTACTTTTTAAGTAAAGCAAAATTAACCTATTTATTTAGTCGCCAAGCGAAATTTTGGTTGCTATATTGTAAACACATTTATATTACCTTTGTCTGTTAATTCGTATCCATAAATCATATTTGATTCGTGGAGATTTATATATATTCAAAACTTAATAACACATGTATTCTGAGCAAAATGTATTACAATCTCGGGGGCGCTGTACCGTACCCGAAGATAATCAGAAGAACGAAAATATAAAACAGCATGGCTGTTGCAAATTAGACACTTATGATTGGCTGGAAGATATAAATTTTATTGGAGACAAACGACGTTTCGACATAGTGGAGGTTCGTTTTAAAAACAATCGCAAAGACTTTTTTCGTTCTCCAGAAGATGAAATTTTTAGAACGGGAGATATTGTAGCTGTAGAAGCTAGCCCCGGACATGATATCGGAATTGTTAGCCTCAGTGGCGAAATAGTACGATTACAATTGAAGAAAAAACAAGTCGATTACAAAACTGCTTTTTTTAAGAAAATATACCGCAAGGCTCGCACTACTGATATCGAAAAATGGACATTGGCAGCATCAAGAGAGGTAACAACCATGATACAAACTCGTAGAGCAGTAAACGAACTTAATCTTCAAATGAAAATTAATGACGTTGAATATCAGGGCGATAATACCAAATGTGTATTCTATTACACAGCTGATGGCCGTGTTGATTTTAGAGAATTAATCAAGATTTTGGCCGACACATTTAATGTCAGAATTGAGATGAAGCAAATTGGAGTGCGCCAAGAGTCAAGTCGCTTAGGCGGTATTGGATCATGTGGTCGCGAACTTTGTTGCAGTAGCTGGCTCACTAATTTCAAATCAGTTTCAACCACTGCTGCTCGTACTCAACAGTTGTCGATGAATCCTCAAAAATTAGCAGGACAATGTGGTAAACTTAAGTGCTGTTTGAATTTTGAGTATGATAATTATAAGGAGGAAACTAACAAATTTCCACCAACTCATATCAATCTTAAAACTAAAATTGGGGACGCTTTTTTTCGCAAAATGGATATACTCAGCGGCATGATGTGGTACTCATTAATTAGCAATCCGTCTCAATATATTCCACTGAAAAGAGAAGATGTTTTGAATATTCAGAATATGAATCATAAGGGAGAAATGCCAGAAACCTTTGACGATTATTCAGAATTTAAAGAAGCGGAAATTAGCTATGATAACGTGATAGGGCAGGATGACCTGAATCGTTTTGATAATATTGAAAAGAACAATAGAAATAAAAATAACAGGAATAAATCTGGTCAGAAAAAGCGTGAATTTACTCCTCGTAGCGGCCAACCTAAATCCTCTCAAGAGGCTAAAGAAGGAGTTAAAAAACCCTTTGAAAAACAAAAAGAAGGTTTGAATAGGCCGAATCAAAATCAAAGAAATTCTCCAAGGCCAAATAAACCTAAAACTGCAAAAGCAAGCAATAGACCAGCCGATGCAACAAAACAACTCGTCACGGGTGATATTCAACAACCTAAACAAAAACACAAGCCCAAAAAGCGACCTAAGAATAACCAAAATAAACCTAAACCTACAGAAAGTTAAATGAGACAATTTGGTTACAGTATATTTCAAAAGATTTCGTTTTTAGGATTTTTAATAATCCTTCTGCTATCGGCTTGTGGTGAAAATAGCTTTTACGATCATAATATAGACGTTTCTGATCCATGGGAAAGCGATAATATTATTGACTTTGAAGTGCCTGTTCATGACACAATTAATCCTTTCAATTTTTATATCAACATTAGAAATACCACAGATTACAAATACTCGAACGTTTATTTATTTATCAGAACCGATTTTCCAAATGGTCAATATGCCATCGATACCGCTGAGATATTTCTAGCAGACGTGCAAGGTAATTGGTTAGGAAAAGGCCTAGGAAAATATAAAGATACTCAAATACTATTTCGTAAGAGAGGTCGTTTTCCATTTACAGGCGTGTATCATATTAGTTTTCAGCAAGCCATGCGAGAAAACGCTTTGTTAGGTATTAAATCTGTTGGAATTAGAATTGAAAAAACCAAGTAATTTTATGAGCAAAAAACAAACGAGTGTTCCAAAAAGCCAGACGATCTCAAAAATAGTCAAATATTTCTGGGTTGCATTTTTTTGCGGAGTTGCATTTATGTTCTTCCTTTTTTATGCTATTTCATCAGGCTGGATTGGTTTTATGCCCAGCTTTGAGGATTTAGAAAACCCTAAAAATAATCTGGCCTCAGAAGTATATTCATCAGACCAAGTACTATTAGGAAAATACTATTTTGAAAATCGTTCTAATATTCATTTTGACGAATTATCGCCCTATTTAGTTGAGGCCTTAGTGGCAACCGAGGACGCAAGATTTTATGAGCATAGTGGTATAGATGCCAGAGCATTAGCAAGAGTCTTAAAAGGTGTTCTTACGGGAAATCGTGCCGGTGGAGGTTCAACGGTTTCACAACAGTTAGCGAAAAATCTATTTCCTAGAGATGAGGTTTCTAAATTAGGTGTTGTTGTTCAAAAATTTAAAGAATGGGTTATTGCTGTTAAACTTGAATACAATTATACTAAGAATGAAATTGTTGCCATGTATTTCAATACTGTTACCTTTGGTAGCAATACTTATGGCATAAAAACAGCCTCGAAAACTTATTTTGGAAAAGAGCCAAGAGATCTTAATCGTCAAGAGGCCAGTATGCTAGTTGGTATGCTTAAAGCTCCTTCATACTATAGTCCAACGCGGAATCATGAAAGAGCGCTATTAAGAAGAAATACAGTATTGCGTCAACAAACAAAATATGATTTCATCACTCAAGAAATGTATGATTCGCTCAAAATGCTGCCTTTAGATATGTCTAAATATCAGAAAGTAGATCATAAAGATGGCATTGCTCCATATTTTAGAGAGCATTTGAGAGCGTATTTAACCGACTGGTGTAAAACACATTATAAATCCGATGGCGAGCCTTATAACTTATATCGTGATGGTTTGAGAATTTATACTACCATCAATTCCAAAATGCAAACCTATGCTGAGGAAGCTGTTCGAGAACATTTAGGATCTGATTTACAGCCCGCTTTTTTTAAACATTGGGAAAACAAAACTAGATATCCTAACGCTCCATTCTTTAGATTATCGAAAACAGAAAAAGACAAAATTCTTCTTCAGGCGCTCAAGCGTAGCCCTCGTTATTATTGGATGAAAGTGAGGGGAGTGCCAGAAGACTCTATCATCATGTCGTTTAATGAACCTGCACAAATGAGCGTGTTTTCTTGGAAAGGTGATATTGATACCGTCATGACTCCAATAGATAGTATTTTATACTATAAATATTTTCTTCAAACGGGATTGATGTCGGTTGAACCAAGCACAGGATTTGTACGAGCTTATGTTGGAGGCATTGATTTTCACCACTTCCAATACGACCATGTTACTGTGGGGAAACGACAAGTTGGTTCCACGTTCAAACCTTTTGTATATGCTTCCGCCATGCAGGAATTGGGTTACACTCCCTGTACAAAAGTGCCCAATGTTCCGGTAACTTTTCCTATGCCTCCAGGTCAACCGCCTTATACTCCAAAAAATTCAGACGATAAACGAGAGGGTGAAATGGTAACTTTAAAATGGGCATTGGCCAATTCAGTCAACTATGTTTCGGCATTTTTAATTAAACGTGTTAAACCCGCCAAAGTAATTGAAGTAGCGCGTAAAATGGGGGTAACTTCAGATATTGACCCAGTACCTGCTATTTGCTTAGGAACTCCTAGCTTGTCGGTTTACGAAATGGTTGGTGCAACGGCTACATATCCCAATCAGGGGATTTATCAAAAACCTATTTTTATTACCCGTATAGAAGACAAAAACGGTAATATCATTGAAACATTTACGAGTGAAGCCACCGATGCTTTGGATGACCGAACCGCATATTTGATGCTTAGTTTAATGCAAGGAGTTGTGGAATCGGGTACCGGAATTCGTTTGCGCTATAAATACAAACTCAATTATCCAATTGCTGGTAAAACAGGAACAACAGATAATAACTCAGATGGTTGGTTTATGGGACTTACTCCCGATTTAGTGACTGGAGTTTGGGTAGGTGCCGATGATCGATCCGTGCATTTTAGAAGTACGAGTTTGGGACAAGGAGCTAATATGGCCTTACCAATTTGGGCTATTTTTATGAAAAAAGTATATGCTGATAGCACATTAGATATTTCGAAAGGTGATTTTGAAAGACCAGCCTCTATGAGTACTGTTGAGTTAGATTGTAATAAAGCCGATGCATCCGGTGAACGAACAACAACAGAAGGCGTTGATGAGTTTGGCTTTTAATTGTCTTTGAGGAATGATAAAAAAAGAGTCAAAGGTTTTCTCTTTTTCACATTAATTATCAATAAAATATAGCATTATGGAGCAAAAAAAACTATTTGATTCAAGTTTTCTGTTAGAAATGATGGATGGAAATATCAAAGAGGTAAAAGAGTTAGCTTTCATGCTTTTCGATTTGGGTCCTCAAATGCTTTTAGATATAGAGGAGGCTGTTGATCAAAAAGACTGGAAGAAAGCAGGCGATACAGCTCATAAATTAAAAAGCTCGTTAAAATTATGGCAGATGGAGGAGTTAATTCCATACTCACTTTTTATTGAAACTAATGGACGCGATGGCAATTTCATAGATGAAATTCAGAGTAATTTCGATTTACTTAAAACGGGCTTTAATCAAGCGTTACTTGAAATGGAAATGGAGTTTAATTCTTGATAAATCAAATTTCCTAAACTTCTCGCACTTCAATAATATCCTGAGAGCGATCAAAAATCGTTTTTACCATTGCCTGCCATTTTTCAGGAAATTCAGCTTTACTTTTATCTGTTGCATCTGGGCCAAAATAACTTTGCATGATTTCACTTGGGTTTGCAACTTTTTGTGGGCTGTAAATTACATCTACACTTTGATTGGTATCCAGGCGAGTAAAACGAACATTGGCATCTATATTTACACCATAAAAAAGCAGTCCTCGGCGATTAAAATGCGGACCAATTCCACCAAAGCCATTATTGGTTGTTGCACCTGTAATGTTGGAATAAACTTGTGCAAAGACACCCGTATTTGATTCTCCTAATCGCTCTCTTAGTTCCACTTTTATTTCGCCCCTCTTGGGTAATTCTGAGCCAAAAAGCGCCTTGAGTCCATATTGAGCCATTAAATATGCTCCGCTCACAACAACGCAACTGTGACCTGCCATCTTTACCATTTCGAGATAAGATATTTCAATAATTCCGTCCACACTGGCTCCTAAAAATGCACTTAAATCATCTTTAAGAATAATGGGTTCAACCTGGTCATAAAATTCTGGATATTGCATCATTGCTTTATAAAATTAGTGTTTTCAAAAATACAGAAATATTCAACCTCTATTTCCTGATATATTATAGGCCTAATCTATGTATTCTTTGTCTTGGAAATAAGAGAAAACACCAATTCACTTTCGATAATTCCCATTATATCCATGCTTACTTCTCCCAAATTTTCCAAAACAGCTAATTCACCTTCCCGAAGTAAATTAGATTCAGAACCAATCGATAATTGGACCTCTCCTTTAAAAGCGTAGATAAACACGAAATCATGAGTGGATTTCAAAGAATAATTCTCATTTGTATTTTCGAGAATTAGCATTGAATTCAGCTGACTTTCAAATCCTTGAGCAGTCATTATATTAAAATCAGTACAAAGCCCAACTGATGATGTTTTCCAAGCACCATCAAACTCGTCCCAGTCGAATTTAGCGAGCTTTTTGCTATGATGATTTTGGTGTTCAATCCAAATTTCACCTTCTAAAATCATTAATTTTCTTGAAATCCCAGGTAATGAAGTAAATTCTGATTTCTCCAATTCAACAGTGGCCGAACTCAGCCTGAAATCAAAATTACCTAGCCTATATTCTGCCAATGAAGGATAAATAAAAAGCTGCGTTGTTGTGCCTCCCGCCCAATTCGTGGTCAAAAATTCCTTTTTTGAAAGTATTGTTAGTTTCATAGATTCTCGAAGTTTTGATATCCATAGCCAACAAAGAGTCAAAATATCGTGGCTAAATATTTAGCGAATGTATTAAATTTACATTCTTTAATCTATTTATAAGTCATAAATATTCTGTCGTTTATTTATTGATTTTTCAGATGAATCTGTTATCCTATTTTGGTGAATTTCAGCTAATTTTAAAGACAGTATTTTTCTTAATTTCGCATCCTTATTTAAAAAGCATTTTCAGATGGATTATAATTTCGTAGAGATAGAAAAAAAGTGGCAAAAATACTGGGTAAATAACAAAACTTACCTAGTAGAAATAGATACAACCAAACCCAAATATTATGTTTTGGATATGTTTCCTTATCCTTCAGGAGCGGGTTTGCATGTTGGTCATCCACTGGGTTATATTGCCTCTGATATTTATTCACGTTATAAGCGCCACAAAGGTTTTAATGTGCTTCACCCCATGGGTTTTGACGCTTATGGATTGCCAGCTGAACAATATGCTATTAAAACTGGTCAGCATCCTGCTATTACCACAGAACAAAACATCAAAAGATATAAGGAACAGCTGAATAAAATTGGCTTTTCATTCGATTGGAATCGCGAAGTGCGCACCTCTGACTCTAAATATTATAAATGGACTCAGTGGGTTTTTACCAAATTATTCAGTTCTTGGTATAACTTAGCTAGCAACAAAGCAGAGCCGATTCAGCTCCTAGAACAAATATTTGGACTGAACGGAAATCTGAAAATTGATGCTTCCTGTAATTCAACTCCACAATTTACCGCCAAAGAATGGAATGCAATGAACTATGTTGCTCAGCAAGAAATTCTAATGAATTATCGCCTCGCTTATCAATCGGAAACCGCTGTAAACTGGTGCCCAGAATTGGGAACAGTCCTTGCCAATGATGAAATCAAAGAGGGTTTATCCGTTAGAGGAGGTTATCCTGTTGAAAAGAAAATAATGAAACAGTGGGCATTGCGCATTACCGCTTATAATCAACGACTTTTAGATGGTTTAGATCAGGTTGATTGGTCTGATTCATTGAAAGAAATGCAACGCAATTGGATTGGGAAATCTGTTGGCGCAAAAGTGTTTTTTAAATTAGAGGATTATCCTGAGCAATTAGAAGTTTTTACCACCAGGCCAGATACTTTGTATGGTGCAACCTTTATGGTTATTGCTCCAGAACACGAATGGGTGGAAAAACTAACCAAAGTTGAGCAAAAAGAAACGGTTGAAACCTATTGTGCTTGGGCTAAAAATCGCTCGGAACGGGAGCGTCTAACGGAAGTTAAAAAAGTAAGCGGGGTGTTTACTGGCTCTTATACAATTCATCCATTTTCAGGAGAGAGAATTCCAATTTGGATTGCAGATTACGTGCTGACTTCTTATGGTACTGGTGCTATTATGGCAGTTCCAGCTCACGATAGCCGCGATTATGCCTTTGCCAAACATTTCGATTTACCCATTGTACAGGTGGTGAGTGGCGGCGATATTTCTACAGAATCTTATGATGCCAAAACGGGCAAAATGATGAATTCAGATTTTATGAATGGTCTAGATGTAAAAGATGCTATTAAGGCTGCTATTCATAAAATCGGCAAGCTAAATATTGGCGAAAGTCAAGTTAATTTCCGCTTGCGTGATGCTACTTTTTCTCGTCAGAGATATTGGGGCGAGCCATTTCCTGTTTATTATAAAGACGGCATGCCACAAGTTCTTTCGCTTAGCGATTTACCGGTTGAATTACCTGAAGTAGATAAATATTTGCCCACCGAAAAAGGAGAGCCACCATTGGCAAGAGCCCAAAATTGGAAAACTAAAGAAGGCTATCCACTAGAGGTTGACACCATGCCCGGTTTTGCGGGCTCTAGCGGATACTATTTGCGCTATATGGATCCGAATAACGAGCAGCAGTATTTTTCGCCAGAGGCGGTCAATTATTGGAAAAGCGTTGATTTATATATTGGCGGAGCCGAACATGCGACTGGTCACTTAATTTATGCGCGTTTTTGGAATAAATTTCTCTTCGACCTCGGTATGGTGGTGGAAGAAGAGCCTTTCAAAAAACTTATCAATCAAGGCATGATTCAAGGAAGATCGAGCTTTGTTTATCGTATAAAAGGAAGTAATGAGTTTGTTTCTTATGGACTGCGCGATCAGTATGATACACAACAAATTCATGTGGATATCAATATGGTTGAAAATGATATTTTAGACACCGATGCTTTCAAAGCTTGGCAGGCTGAATTTGCTACGGCCACTTTTATTCTCGAAGATGGAAAATATCATTGTGGCTATGAGGTGGAAAAAATGTCGAAAAGCTTATATAATGTTCAAAATCCGGATGATTTAATTCTAAAATATGGAGCTGATACTTTGAGGCTTTATGAAATGTTTCTTGGCCCAATTGAGCAATCAAAACCTTGGGACACCAAAGGGATTGAAGGTGTTTTTCGCTTTATTCGCAAGTTCTGGAAACTATTTCATAATGAAGCAAATGAACTAGATATAAGCTATGAAAAAGCTAGTCCAGCGGAGCTGAAAGTTCTTCATAAAACCATTAACAAAATAGAAAGCGACATAGAGCGATTTAGTTTTAATACCAGTGTAAGTGCTTTTATGATTTGCACCAACGAATTGGCTGAACTAAAATGTAATAAAGTCGAAATTCTCAGTCAACTTACAGTTTTAATTGCTCCTTTTGCGCCTCATCTTGCCGAAGAACTTTGGTCATTATTGGGCAATACACAAAGCATAACTACAGCTGATTTTCCGAAATTTAATCCAGAGATGGTTAAGGAAAGTAGTTTTTCATATCCTGTTTCTTTTAATGGAAAAATGAGATTCAAAATTGATCTACCAATTGACATGTCAAAAGACGATATCGAAAAAGCTGTACTTGCCTCTGCAGACGCACAAAAATGGCTCGAAGGAGTTTCCGTTCGCAAAATGATTGTTGTTCCCAACCGCATTGTGAATATTGTTGTGGGATAAGTGGTTTGAATAAGGCAGAAGGAATAAGTAATAAGGCAAAAGTATTAAGCCAAAAGGCTGAGAACTATAGACTAAGGACTGGTAATTAATGACTGAAGACTGAGGATTGAAGAGCGATGAATTTTTCAGCACTGTATTTTATTCCTTTTCCTCTTTGGCTCTAATCTGCATACAGGCGATTTCCGCAGCGGCTTGTTCGGCAGCTTTAATGGAGTAATCGTTTTTGCTTGTTACCAGTTTTCCACCAATAAACAAATCGATATGGTGAGCACCATGTTTTGCTGTTCCGGTGGCTTTTGAATGTCTGAATTCTAATTCTATTTTTTCCTTTTGCGACCACTCTATCAAACGGCTTTTATAATTGGTTTCGGTTTGCTCTAATAATTCCAAATCCAATACTGCTTTATATACACGGTTGATAATTATACTTTTGGTAAAATCGTATCCTTGATCCAAGTAAATAGCCCCAATAATGGCCTCAAAAGCATCTCCGTTTAAAGATTTAGGATGGCTGCTTTTATCTTTTGTTGCTTGAATCAAATCCGATATTCCTAACTTAATAGCCAGTTTATTTAGCTGCGCCCTGCTCACCATTTTGGATCGCATTTTTGTGAGGAAACCCTCGTCTTTGTATGGAAATATTTTGAAAAGATAATCTGCAACTACCGCACTAAGAATGGCATCTCCAAGATATTCAAGTCTTTCGTTGCTATTTTTTACCCCTTCTTGCAGTTCTTCTGCTACTGATTTATGTTTAAAAGCTAGGGTATATAAAAAAACATTTTTGGGATAAAACCCAAAAATGTTTTTTATGGAATATATCAATTCCTTATTTTCTTCTTTCGCGAATTTCGCTTTAAAGGATGAAAAAAGATTGAGTGCCAATTTTATTTTCTATATTTCTTAAAAATAATGGATGCATTATGACCACCGAATCCGAACGTATTGCTCAGGGCTATTTCAATATCTGCTTTTACCGCTTTATTGAAAACAAATTTAATAGCATCATAATCAATATTGGGATCTTTCTCCTCAAAATTAATTGTTGGAGGAATTATACCATCATGTAAAGCCATAATTACTGCCATTCCTTCAATCGCACCTGCAGCACCTAATAGGTGGCCAGTCATCGATTTGGTGGAGTTAACATAAATATCTTTGGCATGGTCACCAAATACACGTAATATAGCTTTTGGCTCAGCAATATCACCTACAGGAGTAGAAGTTCCATGAGTATTGATATGATCAATATCTTGGAGTGTTATTCCTGCATCTGAAATTGCATCTTTCATTGCCTTAGCAGCACCAGCACCATCAGGGTGAGGAGCGGTCATATGGTGAGCATCTCCGGAAAGACCCGTACCAATAACTTCGGCATATATTTTTGCTCCACGAGCAATTGCATGTTCGTACTCTTCGAAGATAAGCGCAACTCCACCTTCGCCCATCACAAAACCATCACGATTTTTATCGAAAGGTCTTGAGGCTTTGGTTGGATCATCATTCCGCATAGAGATAGCATGCATGGCATTAAATCCACCCACACCAGCTTCGTAAACTGCTGCTTCACTACCTCCAGTAATAAACACTTCAGCTTTGCCTAAGCGAATATAATTGAAAGCGTCGGCCATGGCATTAGTAGAAGAAGCACAAGCAGAAACAGTGGTAAAGTTTGGCCCCATAAAACCATATTTAATCGAAATATGACCAGCTGTAATATCAGCAATCATTTTAGGAATAAAAAATGGATTGAAACGAGGAATACCTGTTCCAGCAGATGCAAATTCAGCCATTTCATCAGAGAATGTTTTCAATCCTCCAATTCCAGATCCCCAAATTACACCTATCCGCTCTAAATCTACTTTTTCTAAATCCAATCCACTATTGATAATGGCCATATCAGCAGCAACCATTCCTAGTTGTGCACATGGGTCATATTTTCTGGCTTCTTTCCTGTCGAAATGATCCAAAGGATTATAGCCCTTTACTTCGCAAGCAAATTTGGTTTTAAAATTCGTTGTATCGAAATTGGTAATTGGAGCTGCGCCGCTCACTCCATTAATCATAGCCTGCCAAGTTTCCTCGTAGGTATTTCCTAATGGAGTAAGGGCTCCCAGTCCAGTTACTACTACACGTTTTAAACTCATAATGAGATTTTAGTGTTTAAGCATTGTTTTCAACATAGGCAATTGCCTCACCTACTGTACCAATTCCTTCTGCTTTATCATCAGGAATAGCAATATTGAATTCCTTTTCGAATTCCATAATCAATTCAACTGTATCTAATGAATCAGCTCCAAGGTCGTTAGTAAAACTAGCGTTTGGGGTAACTTCACTCTCGTCAACACCTAATTTGTCAACAATAATAGCTGTAATTCTTTTTGCAATGTCTGACATTATCTTAAAATTTTAATTAAACAGGGTGCAAAGAAAATGCTATTCGGTTGAATAACCAAACAAAAAATGTAATTGTTAACATCTTTTTGTATTTTACAACTAATTAGTTATCAGCCATATGCTGAAATATATATTAGCGCAATATGTAGATAAATAACTGTATATCAGAATAATATATAATAGCATCATTTTTTATCAGAAAAATACACATATATATATGATAATAAGAAGATTAAGCTAAAATAAAAAATTGCTTTAGGGACATAAAGTAGTTGTAATTTACCGAAAAACAGTCAAAAACTTATTAATTTCGGGCTATTTTATCTTGATTTTCTGCATCAATTAGCTGTAATTTGTGATTGAATAGCTGCCAAGCTAAAACATCAACATAGTTACTTTTGAAAAATCTTTTTGAAATAGGAATGTTGAATAAACAAAAATGAGCCTTGCTTGTAAAATTATTATTCAGTATCTTTTACTTGATCAGTTGGATTTAGTGCTGCAATACTTAGGTTTCCTTCTGTCATTTTATTGAAGCCATTTAAAGCAAGTTGCGCAATGTTTTTCATAGATTCCTGGGGAGTTTCAGCTTCAATTGCAGCCTTTTCATTTCGGAAAAATCTTGATATTTTCTTACCCACTTTAGTTACTGTTCTTGGCATAGCTTTTTCAAAGGTCGTTTGATCAGGAGGTGCCACTACCATAAAATATCCACTATCCACTACCGAAATTGCATTAAATGGAGCTACATGAATTCTCTCCATTTTGATACTGTTATTTGGTATTCTTTCATTATTTGGTAAAGTGTTTGCAATTACCAACGAGTTATTTTTAGATCTAATTTTTTTATTTTGTGTACTAACAACAACATTATTATCATCTTCAATGGGTATTTCCTCATCTTGAGCGTTTTCAATAATTTCTGAAGGAGTCACCATTGTATAGTCAAGAGTTGTTGGAATATTTTGCAAGCTATCAATTCTTTCACTAGGCTTTGGCAATACAATATAATACATCAGCAAAAGAGCAAATGCAGCGGCCATAGCTGGTACAAATATTTGGTTAAAAGGAGTAAAACCATAAACAGCTTTCCTTTTCAAGGCAAATTTATTTGGAAACTCAATATTTTGATCTGCAGTAAAAATCAGCTTTTGATGCAAATCAAAAACTTGCTTTACCTCTTTAGAAAATGCGACAGCATTCAGTAATAATTGCTCATCTTGTGCGCTAATGTCGTTTTCGTGATAAGCAATACATAATGTATCTAATGCTGAAATGGTGATAAAATCAGTTTGAGAAATCGCTATTCGTTGCAACAGATCTTTATCCATAGACGGATGATTAGAAAGTGGAGAAACTTTTAAGTTTTGAAAAGCGATAAAATCAGCCTGTAAATGCGTGTTTTGCGATACAAATATTTCTACTTGGACCTTTTCATCCTTCGACAATTCTCCTTCTGAATAAGCAATAAAATATTCTTCAATGTTTTCTTCATTTAATAAAAGTGGAGATTCAATTCCTTTGTAAAGACGGGTTTTGTCCTCACAAATTAGCGTATCATCTGGAATACAAAAACTTTCCAAACCGTCCAATTCTTCAGCAAGATCTGGGTTTTGTTCCAAAAAAAGCATAACCTGAGCGTGCACCTCCTTACTAAGAGTGCCATCCATGAAGTCGATCAAAAATCGCTCATAATTCCGCCTGTTAATACTTTCTTTCATTTGATATAAATTTCAATATCTCTAAATACTCCAAACTTCAGGTATTTATAATTCTACAAAACCATCTCCATGCTCCCAATATACTTTTTCAAAGCCAATCGACCTCTGAAAATATATACTTTAACTTGTGACTCAGTGAGTTCCACAATGTCACCAATTTCTTTATAAGAATAGCCCTCATAATCACGGAGCAGAATGACAGATTTTTGAATCTCTGGCAATGTTTCGATTGCTTCATCCAGTATTTCTTTTAGATCACTATACGAATTAGACTCCGTACAATGTCTTTCTAAAAAACCATCATCCACATCTCGTTTTCTATCCTTTCTTATATAATCAATCATGGTATGATATGCAGCAGTGAAAAGATAGGATTTTGCCTTTTTGCCATCCACATTTTCTCTTTTCTCCCACATTTTAGCAAAAGCATCTTGTACCACATCTTTGGCGGTATCTTCATCTCTAAGGTTTTTAAGAATAAACCGATAAACGCCATCGGCATATTCATCCACACATTGATTGTACTCTTTTGTCGTCATTTTCGCATAATTGACCTGATGATTGCTGTTGAGACGCTGAAGTTCCGTGAAAGTTACAAAATTAAGTTATTTTTTTTAATTACCAACCATAATTAGAAATTTATAATATCGCATAAATTATGGTTTTCAGCAATATAACTAGAAAACCATTCATAATTCCACTACTTTTGTAAACTTAAAACCGCTGTTTTTATATCAATAAGATTGTATTTTGAAAAAACTATTATTTGTAATTTTCTTTTGTCTTGCTAGTACCATTTATGGAATTGGTCAAAATCAGGCCGCTAATGGTTTCCCTGTTGACTTCGATGATAGGCCACGCGGGCTGGATGCAATGCGGATTATGTTTTATAATACGGAAAACTTGTTTGATCCATTAGACGATAGTTTAAAGGCGGACGAAAGTTTTACTCCTGAAGGTGGAAATCACTGGTCGGAATATAAATATTGGCAAAAACAGAATCAAATTGCGCAGGTAATAAGTACCGTAGGTGGCTGGGAAGTACCTGCTATTATTGGGCTTTGTGAGGTTGAAAACCGGCATGTATTAATCAATTTAGTGGGAAATACGCCCCTCAAAAAGTACAAGTATTCTATCGTTCATCATGAATCGCCAGATTTTAGAGGAATAGATGTAGCTTTGATTTATCGAAAAGAAAAATTTCAATTACTAAAAGATACTGCTTACGAAGTTATCTTTCCATTTGATAAAGATTCCCGCACTCGTGATATTCTTTATGTAAAAGGCATAGCTTTAGACACCGATACTTTACATATTTTTGTTTCCCATTGGCCATCAAAATATGGTGGTGCTTTTGTAACAATTCCAAAAAGAGAATACGTAGCTAAGCAAATAAAACGATATTCGGATGCTATTTTAAAGGCAAATCCTAATGCTAAAATCCTCATTATGGGCGATTTCAATGATACGCCAAATGAAGAAAGCGTGAGCAATTCACTCAAAGCCAAATCACCAGAAAATTACAAATCAGGAAACTTAGTAAACTTAATGTATCCAATGATGAGCGCGAATATTGGAACCCATTTTTACTCTGGAGGGGCAACAGGTGCAGAATGGTCGGTGCTTGATCAAATGGTGGTAAGCTCCAATTTGCTAGATGATTCGCTTGGCTTAAGGGTTAAAAATAAACAGGCTCATATTTTTAGCGCCGATTTTCTTTTTGAAAAGAATAATAAAGGAATGACTGTTCCTTATCGAACATTTATTGGGATGAAATACAATGGTGGATTTAGCGATCATCTTCCTGTTTATATGGATATTGAACGTTAATAGATTTATCCACGAAACTAAACGATTACGATAACTAACGGAAAAGCTAATTAGCCAAATTATTACTCGCAATGCTCGTAAATGATATACAAATTAATGTTATTTAGTTTTTCGCAAATAAGGATTTAAAGACTTGCTCTAACCTACTGAAGCCAACCACCTCAATTTTAAAATCCTTTTGCTGAATTCCCTTCATGCTAAATTTCGAAATATAGATTTTTTCAAAACCCAATTTTTCAGCCTCTCTAATTCGCTGTTCGGCATGATTTACTGTGCGGATTTCGCCAGTTAAACCCACCTCCGCAGCAAAGCAAATTTTGTCAGGAATTGGCAAATCGTAATTAGAAGAAAGAACAGAGCAAACTACCGCCAAATCTATAGCTGGGTCATCAACTCGAATGCCACCAGCGATATTCAAAAAAACGTCTTTTGTGCCTAATTTAAAGCCCGCTTTTTTCTCTAAAACTGCCAAAAGCATATTCAGGCGACGTGTATCAAAACCCGTCGCACTTCTCTGTGGAGTGCCATAAACTGCAGAACTAGCTAATGCTTGAACTTCAATTAATATGGGTCGGCCCCCCTCCATAGTGGCAGCTATGGCAACGCCACTACTTAATTCATCACGTTGTGAAATTAGAATTTCTGATGGATTACTTACCTCACGCATACCATTGGATTGCATTTCGTAAATGCCTAATTCGGAGGTAGATCCAAATCTATTTTTGTGTGATCGTAGAATCCTATATCCATAATTTCTGTCGCCTTCAAATTGTAAAACAGTGTCCACCATATGTTCTAAAATCTTTGGACCAGCAATGCTTCCATCTTTGGTAATATGGCCCACAATAAAAACAGGGGTGTGACTTTCTTTAGCAAAACGCTGAAGTTCGCCAGCGCTTTCTCTAATTTGCGAAATACTACCAGCAGTGCTATCCACTTTTTCAGTTTGCAGAGTTTGAATAGAATCAATAATCAGCAAATCGACTTCCATATTGGCCAACTGCATAAAGATGTCGTCGGTACGAGTTTCATTCAAGATATAACAAGAGGTATTTTCAACACCAATTCTGTCAGCCCGCATACGAATTTGTTGCACACTTTCTTCTCCCGAAACATAAAGAATCTTAAGATGACTAGCTTTGAGAGCAACTTGGAGCAATAAAGTTGATTTTCCAATACCTGGCTCGCCACCAACAAGTACCAAACTTCCTTTTACCAAACCGCCTCCTAAAACCCGGTTGAGTTCGGTGTTTTTTAAATCAAGCCGATCTTCATGCTCTGAGCTTACTTGATGAATCGCTTGCGGCTTCTTTTTGGTTTCTTTTGGTGAATCTCCTTGCCATTTTGGGGCTTTTTCAACTCGGATTACCTCCTCAATAATGCTGTTCCATTCACCACAGGCAGAGCATTTTCCCATCCATTTGGAGTGTTCCGCACCACATTCTTTGCAAAAAAAACTTGTTTTTGTCTTAGCCATTTATATAATTTTGAGCGAAAGTATAAAAATTTATAGCACAGCAAGTATTGAATATCATTTTGAAAATAGTTCTAACTTTCATAAAAATCATTTTTCTGTACTAAGTAACTATCAACATGAGCATGTTAGTATTTATATAATTAAAGAATCGAGCCAAAAATGCATTCAGATATCTTTGATACCTTAAAACTTTATGATTCAATCCATTAAACCGAATTAGAAATATGAAAATTTTCAGCTTAAAATTAATAGGAATATTATTTGTAGCAAGCACTATATTAAGTAGTTGTGTGACTTCAAAAAAATACAAAGAATTACAATCAAAAAGAGATTTATCAGAAAAAGAAAATAGCCAACTTAAAGATGAAAACCGAGATTTAACTACCAGAAACACAGAGTATTCGGCAAAGGTTGCTAGATATAATCAGCAAATTAAATCTTTACTTCAAGATACTACCGACCTAGGTAAAAAGTTGAGAACGCTAAGTACTTATCATAAAAGTTTAAATAAAAACTATGAGGATTTATTGGCTCAAAATCAGGCCTTAATAAGTGGAAATCAGATTGAAACAAAGAAAATATTGGCACAATTACAACAATCACAAGCTGATTTAATTAAACGTGAAGATTCATTATCTATGCTTGAAAAGGAATATACTAACCGTAAAAAGGAGCTAGATTTATTGAGTCAACAATTTGCCGCCATGAATAGCAATTTGCTAGAGAAAGAAGCAGCCTACGATGCACTTAATAATGAGGTGCAGCGAAAGGATAGTTTGATGAAAGCCTTAAAAAACAGTGTCGCAAATGCGTTAAAAGGTTTTGAAAACGATGGACTTACAGTAAGTAATCGTGGAGGAAGAGTGTATGTTTCGATGGATAATAAACTTATGTTTGCCAGCGGAAGTTTCAACCTAAATCCAAAGGGAAAAAGTGCTTTAGTAAAATTGGCGGCAGTTCTTCAAGACAATCCCGATATCAATATATTGGTAGAAGGCCATACCGACAGCGTGCCCTATTCTGGCAGTGGTAATTTGCAAGATAACTGGGATTTAAGTGCTAAAAGAGCGACATCTATCGTACGTATTTTAGTTGAAAATTCAACGATATCTCCTATTAAAATTACCGCAGCAGGTCGTGGAGAATATAATCCTGTGGAAAGTAATACAACACCAGAGGGAAGGGCTAAAAACCGTCGTACTGAAATTATTTTGATGCCCAATTTGAGTGAGTTATATCAAATTGTAAACGAGTAAATGTACCAGCAAATATTCGATTCGTATCATTGTGATGAAAAAGTGCTACTCTATTGGTGTCGTAATTTCAAATAGTTTTAATCTCCTATTTCACAAATGTTTACTAATTTTGCGCAATATTTTTAAAGACAAAAGATGGGTAAAAAAATAATATACGGAATACAACAAGTCGGTGTTGGCGTAGAAGATGTTCACCAAGCTTGGACATGGTATCGTAAGCATTTTGGGATGGATATTAAGGCCTTTGAAGAAGCGGCTATGGCAGAGTTGATGCTCCCATATACCGAAGGCGAACCACGTCCGCGTCACGCAGTACTTGCATTTAATTTGCAATCTGGTGGTGGATTTGAAGTTTGGCAACATACTGGTAAAAAACCACTTAAGCCACAATTTGAACCTCAATTGGGCGACTTGGGAATTTTTATTGCAAAGCAAAAAACCAAGAATGTTCAAAAGGCTTTTGATTTTTTAAAATCTCAAGGAGTTGATGTGTTGGGTGAAATAGTAAAAGCACCTAATCAACAAGCTCATTTCTTTGTTCGTGATCCTTTTGGAAATATTTTCCAAGTTATAGAAAACGATTATATATTTACAAAAACCCCTGCATTTACTGGTGGAGTTTTAGGTGCAATAATTGGCGTTAGCGACATTGATAAATCACTAAAACTATATCGTGACATATTGGGATATTCAGAAATTATCTATGATGAAACTGATGTGTTTAAAGATTTTGTGGCTATTCCAGGTGGCAGTTTAAATGCTCGTAGAATTTTGCTACGACCACAAAAAAGAGCTACTGGAGGTTTTTCACCACTGTTTGGTCCAACCGAAATTGAACTCATTCAGGTGAATGATTCACCAGTTCGCCATATTTATGAAAATAGAATGTGGGGAGATCCGGGTTTTATACATTTGTGCTTCGATATTCACAACATGAATCAACTCCGTGAGGACTGTTTAGAAAAGGGATTTCCTTTTACTGTAGATTCTAATAACTCATTTGATATGGGAGAAGCTGCTGGACATTTTGCTTATGTTTCGGATCCTGATGGTACGCCTATTGAATTTGTAGAAACCCATAAACTACCTCTAATTAAGGCTATTGGTTGGGAAATAAACCTTACCACAAGAGACCCAGAAAAACCACTCCCTAATTGGATAATCAAAGCTTTACGAATGAAGCGTGAAAAATAAGGGAATAAAAAAAACGGCTCAAGAAGTCGTTTTTTTTATTTTAAATGCTTCCAAAATTATTACGTAAAAATGGAGGCAATAGTTTTTTCAATAATTACAGGAAAATGCTCATACTCTAATAGGTGAACCTTTTGTGCAATATCATCTGCAGAATCAGAAGGTTCAACACGGCAATTTGCTTGAAAAACAGTAGCTCCTTCATCATAATTTTTATTTACAAAATGTATGGTAATACCTGTTTCAGTATCGTTGGCATCTTTTACTGCTTCGTGAACTTTGCTGCCATACATTCCTTTACCGCCATATTTTGGTAAAAGTGCTGGGTGAATATTCAATATTTTATTGGGAAATACCTCAATAATAATTAGCGGGATTTTTATTAAAAATCCCGCTAAAACAATAAAATCAATTTCTCGGTTAATGAGGTTTTTAAGGAGTTGATCTCCTGTACTAAATACAGGATTAGAGTAATAAAAACAAGGAGTATTTAGTTTTTTTGCTCGATTAATTACAAATGCATTCTCTTTGTTGGTGAAAATTGAATCAATCTCAACATCCTCATGCTCGCTAAAATAACGGACAATATTTTCAGCATTTGAGCCATTTCCAGAAGCAAATATAGCAACCTTAATTTTTTGGTAATCCGTTCTCATTGATTAATATTTTATTGGCTAAGTTTGGGTGGCAAAGATAGTCATATGTACCTTATTAATTCACTCATTTATGAAAAATGCTAAGGATTTATTAATTTTTTTTATTATCACAAATGCCTGTTTACTAATGTATTTAATGAGTGAGATTTTTAGTTTGTGAATTTAGTTTCTGAACATTTCAAGTTTTGACATAAATATTAGTACCAAACTAATATTATTTTTCTTCCTTAATATATTTAGTTACTGTTTGCACTCTTAAATACTAAAAGCCAACAATGTGAAAAACATCATTAAATCCAGTCTTTTATTTTTTCTGCTTTTATCATTAATGCTTGTATTCTGATAAAAACTAATTTCGAATCAGCAGAAGTTTACTCAAAAAGTAATGGTTAATTAAAGCGGAACTATCATTTTTTTAGAAGAAATTTTAATGTCCGCCAAAAACAAATCCTCCTACTGTTAAAGCTTTAAAGTAGGCCTCTTTGTTGATATTTATTTTTTCTTTTTTCTCATCCAAAAACTCCAATAATTGTGTTGTATTGAGGTTGCCCATTAAGGCTTTTCCGCTCATGGGGCATCCACCATATCCACCGGCTACACTATCAAAACTTCGGCAACCATTTTCATAAGCAGCAGCAAGTTTTGCACGCCAATTATCGGGTAAAGTATGCAAATGAGCTCCTGGCTTGAGACTAGGAAATTCTGCAATAATTCTCGCAAAACTTGCACCTATATTTTGCGCTGTTCCATCTCCAGTGGTATCTGCCAAAACGATGTCATCAACTCCCATTTGAGTCAGTTTCTCAACCCATTCAGTAAGGATGTTGCAATTCCATTCATCGCCATAAGGATTGCCAAAAGCCATAGCAATGTAGAGTTTTAGCCTTTTGTTTTTCTGGCTACTTAAGTTGAGTAAATCATCAATGCTTTGTTGGCCTTTTATGAAATCAGAATTGATATTTTTCTTTAAAAAGGTTTCAGAAATAGAAAAAGGGAATGCCACCGCATCAATTTTATCGTGTTCAAAAGCCCTTTGTGCACCTTTTAAATTTCCTATAGTGGCAATAATTTCAGTATTATAAAGATGCGTATTCAATTGCTCAATTACTTCTGCGCTATCCCTAAGTTGGGGAATTGCACGTGGGGAAACAAAGCTACCAAAATCGAGCATATCAAAACCCACTTCCAATAAGGCATTCAGATAACGCACCTTGTCTTGGGTAGCAATAAAATGAGGAATTCCTTGCATAGCATCTCGAGGAGTTTCCAGTATTTTAATCATCTCTTAGGTTCTAATTAGGGTTAGTATAAAAAATTATCGTAGGGAAATCGAATAGCGTGAGCATGTTTTACTTCATTGTAAATCAATTCTCTAAACTCTTGAAGGTTTTCCTTATTCTTTGCAGAAATAAAAATACATGGGTGGTTTTCTCTAGCCATCCAAGTTTTCATAAGCTCTTCTAAAGGGATGTTTTCTGGAGTTATTGGGCTTAAATCATCCTCTTCTTTTTCAATAAAATGGTACTTATCAATTTTATTAAAAACGATAATCATGGGTTTATCACTACACTTGATATCCGCTAAAGTTTCGTTTACCACTTGTATTTGTTCTTCAAACTCACCATGCGAAATATCCACAATATGAAGCAGAACGTCCGATTCACGAACTTCATCAAGGGTTGATTTAAAAGATTCTACCAGTCCGTGAGGCAGCTTGCGAATAAAACCAACCGTATCGGCTAATAGAAAAGGCAGATTATGAATCACGGTCTTGCGCACCGTGGTATCAAGAGTTGCAAAGAGTTTGTTTTCAGCGAAAACTTCCGATTTGCTCAGCATATTCATGATGGTAGACTTCCCCACATTGGTATAACCAACAAGTGCCAATCGCAACATTTTACCTCTATTTTTGCGTTGGGTGCTCATCTGCTTATCAATTGTTTTCAATCTTTCCTTGAGCAGAGAGATGCGATCGCGGATTATACGTCTGTCGGTTTCAATTTCCGTTTCACCAGGTCCACGCATTCCAATACCACCTTTTTGACGCTCAAGGTGAGT